>Ga0214543_1008000_pt1 | contig 17645 bp, 7 predicted proteins | sample CNSS2metaG_FD_160094 | JGI IMG/M metagenome (GOLD analysis project Ga0214543, IMG submission 160094) | Root nodule microbial communities from cowpea collected in UCLA plant growth center, Los Angeles, California, USA - CNSS2 | ecosystem: Host-associated > Plants > Roots > Nodule | place: USA... | reverse complement strand
TGTAAACAAATTTTTTTTTTTTTTTTTTTTTTTTTTTTTTAAATCTAAAGCAATTAGTACTATTTTTCTAACTTTTTTTTTTTTAGATCTAAAGTAATTAATATTATTTTTATCTTTTTTAGACTTAAAACAAAAATTTTAGTTACTTGTATAGATAACTTATTCTCTTACTGATTTAAACATTCAAATCTTCTAAACGTAAATATTCTTGTGTTTCCTAGAGATTTCTGACTAGGAAGTAGGAAATAATAATTTAAGTCCCGAGAACCTTATACTCTATCTTTAAGATTTCTTCTTAGGTAAGAACACTAAGTATTACACATTGTTAACTACACCTAATCGTAATATTGTATCAAAGGACATGAAGAACAGATCAAGAAACTAAGAGAATAAATAAAATAATAATAGTAATAGTAATAAAAAGAATACAAAATGTTTAACCAGTTATATTATATATAATTTTTTCACAAATAAGAATATAACTATCAAAAACATTTCATTAACATCCCTAATTTCTCAATATCTTTTTTATCTCAATTTTCCTATTTGTCCTGTTACTTACTTACACTTACGTGTCTATCTCACCCTAAATCTCAATTAATACCATAGTTTTCACGTATCAATTTCCAATAATTTTTTATATAAGTTATAGGGAACCATAAGTTTTATTTTTATATAACGCTAATGTGCATACCAAAGAATGAAAAGAAATATTATATTTTTAATTTAAGTCAGTGGTCATTGTTATATCAAAGTCTGACACCTTTCCTAGAATAAAAGATAAACCATTATTAAAAATTAAAAAAATTATATTTTGATTCTTATTTTTTATTTCTATAATTTATTTTTTGACGTGATTTGTTATTGATTTTTATTTTTATAATTTAGTTTTTGACGTAACTTGTAATTGATTTTTTTTTTAAAAAATATAGTAGTACATTAATCGATCACTTACACTTAATCATATAAAAAATAAAGATAAAAATAAAAAATAGAAATTATAATATTATTATCCAAAGATTTAAAAAGAAAAATGTACAAAAGGTTTAACCCATGCAACATAAAAAGAACATTTTCTGTTTTCAATGTCAAAATCCACGACAACGTATGCAACAAGAAGCTGGTTACAGAGTGACTCATTCAAGAGGCTGACTATTAATAAATAACCCGTTTTAATCTTGAAAGAAAATTATCTCCTAAGACTAGGATGACAACTAGATAGACTGATATTTTGGATTACAGTAAATTGGTACAATGAATTGAATAAAAAAAAATCATCAATTCATTGTGGTCCATAAGAAATCCAACTAAAATTTGATCAAGTCCTATTTATATAATAAAAATTTAGTTCAATTCATCTATCAGCAATTTTTTTAAAGATGTAAATCTGATCCATTCAAACAATATTTTATTAAAAGAAATAGTTTTCAATAATAATTTTTTAAAATAATTTAAAAATATATAAAAGTAAAGTTTTTAAAATAAATTAATTATGAAAAATTGGTTGAGTTAATTTCAATCTATTAAACATTAATAAAATTTCAACTGAATATCAGGAAATAGTAGATGAATCATTAATAACTATAACAAATAAATAGACGGATTTTATCTCTTTAATGTTTTTTATATTTTTGTAATAGATAGATTTAATGAATTTATTTAAAAATATTGGGTAAAGAATTTGTCTTATCACGTAATTCAACTGATATAAGACCTAGTCAACTATGGTTTTAATGCTAAACTCCAACTTATGTAATGGCATTGGAACATGAGGCTACAATCTAAACAGCTTTAAACACAAAACAAAACAGATTTGAAATTAAGTAGCATCTCCAACTTATTTTCTTGTATCATTTTTAAAATTTTCTTACAAATTTTACTTCAATAAATTTTTTTTATAAGACTCGCGTTTTAATCAAATTAACATTTTAAAAGTTGAAAATATTTTATTTTATTTTTATGATGCATAGTCTTATTTAAATTTTAAAGTATTTTGTATCATATCACCGCATTTCAATTAAAAAGTTTTATAAAAGTTAAATCTTAAATTTATGAACATCTTAAACTGTAGAAGACAGAAAGAAAATAAGATATAGAAAGAGTATCGAGGATATACGTAGACAAGAGTAGAAGACATACGGGCAAGAGTGGCGTAAAGGCAACGATGTCGCTTTGGAGAACACCAATGCTGACAGACACAATTACGTAGTCAGCTTCGTAAACGCAACCATCCTCTGTTATCACCCTAACGCCTCTTTCCCAATGCAGTATTTCACGAACCACCTGCACTGCACCACATCCGTGCAAAAACATCACGGATACACATCATTAAAGGTTTCCTTACGTATACAAAGCTGAGACAAAACAAATTATTTAACCTTTTAATATAGTTTGTGTTTGGTTTCGCTTCACTCCGAAATAGAATTAATTTTTCATCACAGAATCATTCTATGTTTGATTTCAAAATCAATTTGAATGTCAAAAATTCATGTTTAAAAAAAATCAACATCAATGAATTGATTCAACTCAAAATCAATTTTCTGAAGCATAACCACACACAGTGATAGACTTTTCATTACGGATGGTTCTTGTTAATATAACTTGTTATTGACGTGTGTTTAAAGTGTGTATTGTTTAAGAATGGTAGACCGTTTTTATAAGAAATTACATTAATAGGAATTTTTTATATAAAAATATTTACTTTTTAATTACTTTTACATGGCAGTTTTCTTTCTTATCAACTAAAATGAGGCCAAAGCAGTAAAATATCCTGAGATTATGGCAAGCAAGCCTAAAACTCACCTAAGAATTCGTTGTTTCTTATCTTTCAGTTTAGGTTATTATTTAGACGCTCCTCAATTTTTCTACGCCTATGAAACATCTATTAAAAGTCAATATTTTTATTTTATAAGTATCTTTCTCTAAATTATTGTATATTTTAAAATAAAAGTATCGTATTATTAGTGTTAAGTAGGTGTATTTTAAAAATTGAGGTGTCTATTTATCATTATTCATACATATTATTATATTGCTTCGTTGGGAACTTTTGGCGAATCAAGGATGCTGAGTAGGAGTGTACGATTTACTTACTAATTAATATAATAATCAAATATAAACTTCTCTATCTCAACTCTTTAACCGTACCTTGAACATTTGCCTAATTTTTTTACGAAAAATGGTACGGTGACTACCTAGTAACAACCTTACGTAGAAAACAATATTTAATTTTTTTTAATTGCATCAAATGGAGTAGCACGTGACCGAAGGAAAATCTGAAATTAAATTACCATTTTCCATCTTCCATCAACTAACATCTTTCTTGTGAAATTGAAAAAAGAACCAAAAAGTGAAATTTCAGAAAAAACTTTGCAGTCGCATATCACGGTGCCTCCAGACCAAAACTTTTCTTCTCCATCGTGCCTCTGAAGTCCACCATCTCTTCGAAGTCCACCGTGCAGGCACGAAGTTCACTGTCCGTTTCGAAAATCCACCACCACGATGAAGTCCATCGTCTTTGCGAAGACCACCGTGCCGTGCGTACAAAGACCCCGTTCCTGCGAAGTACCCCGTCCCTGCGAAGTGCCTGGCATTGTTATTATGCAGACTTTTTTATTCACCTAAGCAACATTCACTGATTAAATGGTATTGCATATGATATTTCTGTACACTCTGATTGAATAATCTGGTGACCCCTAATGTATTATCTGGTAACCTGCCCATAACATTTTGCACAAAAATATGAATTGGGGTCTGGTGTATGGGGAGTAAACATGTTCCCCACATACAGTGACAAGAATGACCCTCAAAGCATGTGTGCAAGGTATGTTGAAACTATTAAATATTGGTGTCACATAATTGCTCCAAAAATTCCACCACACATAAATGAAGTCTGCACGAAATATCTGGTGACCACACAATTCATAACTGGTGACCTTCCCTGAACTTTTTGCACAACTTATTCACCCCTACTATGTTGTAAGGATGTCCACAACTAAAACCTTCATGTTGTCAGTTTGAATACCTCAATGACAACTATAATAGGTATATCTAGTCCTAAAAAAATGGTGAGGAATAATTAGCCCACAAGTGCTTGAACACACACAACCTAACATTGACTGAATAATATGTTGACCCCTGATGTATTATCTGGTGACTGATAACATTGTGTGTGCTCAAGCACTTGTGGGCTAATTATTCCTCACCATTTTTTTAGGACTAGATATAACTATTATAGTTGTCATTGAGGTATTCAAACTGACAGCATGAAGGTTTTAGTTGTGGACATCCTTACAACATACAGGGGTGAATAAGTTGTGCAAAAAGTTCAGGGAAGGTCACCAGTTATGTATTGTGTGGTCACCAGATATTTCGTGCAGACTTCATTTATGTGTGGTGGAATTTTTGGAGCAATTATGTGACATCAATATTTATTAGGTTCAACATACCTTGCACACATGCTTTGAGGGTCATTCTTGTCACTGTAAGTGGGGAACATGTTTACTCCCCATACACCAGACCCCAATTCATATTTTTGTGCAAAATGTTATGGACAAGTTACCAGATAATACATTAGGGGTCACCAGATTATTCAATCAGAGTGTGCAGAAATATCATATGCAATACTATTTAATCAGTAAATGTTGCTTAGGTGAATAAAAAGGTCTGCATAATAACAACAATGCCAGACACTTCGCAGGGATGGGGTACTTCGCAAGGACGGGGGACTTTGCAAGGATGAGGACCTTCGCAAGCACGGTGGTCTTCGCAAGGACAGTAGACTTCCTCGTGGTGGTGGATTTTCGAAACGAACGGTGGACTTCGTGCTTGCGCGGTGGACTTCGAAGGGATGGTGGACTTCAGAGGCATGGGGGAGAAGAAAAGTTTTGGTCTAGAGGCACTGTGATATGTGACTGCAAAGTTTTTTCTGAAATTTCACTTTTTTGTTCTTTTTTCAATTTCACGAGAAGGATGTTAATTGACGAAAGATGGAGAATGGAAAGTTAATTTCAGATTTCCCTCCGATCACGTGCCACTCCATTTGATGCAACTAAAAATAATTAAATATTATTTTCCACCTAAGATAGTAATTGGGTAGTCAAAATGGATAGTCACTGTACCATTTTCCTTTTTTTACGTAACTTCTTTCCCACGTATCAACGATAACTTAGACACTCGTTAAAATCCTCACAGGTATAACAATTTTTTTGGAGGGAAAAGTATGACATATATTCAATATATTATAAAATATTTTCACCAAAATTTTCAATTTGGAGATTAATAGCTAGCAAAACCCATTATTTTATTAATTTGTATAAACAAATCTATTATCTGAGTTTTTTTTGGTTCTAAACTTAAAAGTTAAAAGTTAAGAGAAAGCTGATAAAAAAAAGTTACATAAATTAATTTTCAAATACTAAAAGATAAATTTATCCCTCACAGTCAACAAATATGCATTATACCATAAGCACGGAGAACGACTGGCAGAAAAACTATAGATAAACTCTGCCATCGTATTACCTACTGTGTTTCTTTCAGCACAGAGCAATGGTAGCTAACAGACAAACCCACCGCGACTACGAGAGGGCCCATGGACTCGGCGCGTAGGCATTCATGGATCAACGAAGGAAATGAATAGGAATAGAGAATTAGAGAAGGAACACTACCTGGTTAAGTTTGAGACGACTGTCCAATATTTTACCCTCGGATGTGAACAGAAAATCTTCAGCCATTTTGTACAGCAAATAATCAAAACCTCTTTCATCCGCAACCGAAAATTCACTTTCGCCTAAGTCTCTGAAGGTACATAACGGTACCGCCTCTGCATCCACAACTAACACATCCATAAACTAACCGAGCAAAACATACATGTAATTCAATTCACAAATTCAGGAACACACCTGCCATTTCAAAATCATGGAGGATGAAATCAATTGCCAGCTCTAACGGTGTCCTAAGACGAAGAAAGCAACAATAAACACAATCAACATTACTTATAGTCATAAACTCGCAATCACACCGCATTCATTTGTTCCTTCATCGAATCGTTTTGTTACTGAAAACTTACGAAGGTGAATCGGTTTTGGAGTTGGAGCCATTATCGCCTCCTCCGACATCTTCTTGGTTCCGGAATTTCCGAATCGCTGATTCCACAGCCTTTTTGTACGAGTCCGCAGCGATTTCTCTTGGAAATATCTTCCCACTGCAACCAAATCCTTGTGGCGGAAAATTCAGTCACATTTGTAAACCACAAAAAATCGATAACAGTAACCACAGAACATAACAGAAAGAAGCAAACAATGGAAAATAACGACGCTAACAGTAAGAAGAAGTAGTCGCGCTGCAATACGGAAAATAACTGTTCCCGAACCTGCGATCGGAGATGTTGTATCGCACATTAGTGTAATCGGCGAAGCAGGTTCGGAGGCCAAATTCGGTTGCGAGTTCCCAAATAGGATTGGACTCTTTGCCTCCGACTCCGACGATCCAACCGGCTCCGAGTTCCACTGATACGCCACCGAATTTTTCTTTCCGGATCCTCCCGCCTATGCGGTCCGAAGCGTCGAGGATCACGAGGTCCTTTACGCCGTTTTCGGCCAGAACCTTCGCCGCAGATATACCTTTCACACAAAAAAGAAAGAAAAGAAAACGTGATTATTAGTACGGAACGGCGGAGGTTGCATAGAAGAGAAATTGTAGCGGCGACGGAACTCACCGGAGATACCAGCTCCGACGACGATGACAGAAGAGTGAGAGGGAGAACCCATGAAATGAAGGAAGGGAAGATAGTGAAGAGAGAAAGACAGGAACGATTAAGAACACGAAATTGGTGAGTCTAGAGGGAAAAAAAAAATTAGCGGGAGTGAGATTAAATGATGTAGTTTAGTATCGAGTTTTTTCTTAAAATAATTATAAAAAATAAATTAAAACACGCCTGGTGGGACTCGAACCCACAATCGTCTGATTAGAAGTCAGACGCCTTATCCATTAGGCCACAGGCGCTTAATTGATAATTTATTATTTATAATTATAAATATAAATTATATAGTTTGCTAATTGTAAAAAATAAAAAATATTTATTATTTAATTAAATAAAATGATATTACTATAATTAAGAACATATATTTTCATGTTTTTTGTTATATGTCAATTATTTATTAAGATAAATTAATCTGATTATTTTCTTTAAATTGATCTTTCCTCAATTTATTTAGTTGTTGCAATTTAGGATAACATTAAGAAAGTCATAAAAAAAAAAAATAGATTTATATCTTTTTTTAATGTTTTTTAATTGTTAAATAAAAATTTATATAATTTTTTTAATGTTTTTTATTTCTTTTTGTCACGTGTCAGGTTTTTGTTGTGACACGTGACAAGATATGTGTTAGTATCACTATCAAATGTTATTGTTTTGATCTTAATTTAGTCTCGAAATATGTTTATTTATTTAAAATTAGTCTCTACATATCCCTTTTGATTAAATTTAGTCTCAATTATTTTTTTTTCAAAATAAAAAATATTATTTCTCTTAAGACAAAATTTATTATTTATATAATGTTATATTAAAACATAACTTAGAAAATTAAGTATTGGTATTTATATTAAAATTTAATGGTAAAAATTATAAATAACAAAATATGGATTAATAATTAAGAAAAATTGTAATATGTTATATCGTTATTTTTAATCTCCTAAATGCTTATAATCCCATTTATAACATATTTGGTTTGTTGAAATAGTGTAAAGAATTGTTCAAGATTTTTATGTCTGCCATCTAAAAACGGCATTGAGGTCTTAAATGTTGTGCAAGTATGCATGAATTTGGTTATCATGTAAAATGGAAAATTGGATTAACAATGAAACATTTCATGCTTGATTTTCAAATACGACAAATATATTGATCGAATCATACCAAACAAATATGATACTATGGATAATGGAATGTATGAAATTCTAGATGGATGCTCGAATTTTACTTCAAATTTTAGATAGTTCAATTTTCTTTTATTGTAGTTTTATGTACACCCTCTACTTTATTCCTTCACTTTAAACAAGTTGAACTATTCATCGTACGAAACCGTACATAGAAAATATATTGACATAGTGAAAAGAGTAGAGGAGGTCCTTGTGAAATGTGTGGTTTAACATGGGTGACTTTTGGTGTTATAAACACAACATTAAAGTAACCATGTTCTGTATCGACAAATTTTAAGATTCTTCAACAGTTATAGTGGAGAAACACTATTTGTCTTCCATGGACAGAACTATACTACAAATCAATGAAGCTTTTCTAGCCTCTTTTTTTTTCAATAAACTAAAATCATGGTTTTTGAGGTATAATAAATAATAAATGAGTTCCTAATATAGAAAACAAATAAAAGTTTTACAATTTTTATGTACTATCTTCTATTTGTTTTATATAGATGATGATACCTTGACATTCAACATATTTTTAAAACCTATCTTACATATACTATTTATCTTTTTATTCTCTTTTTTTCGGTTACAATACAAAAATAAAAAATAAAAAATGTTAAATGTTAAATTCACTGTTCATATATGCATACTCTGAGCAATTTTCTTAACATTCCACGAGTTTCATAATTTTTCACTTAATACATGTTTACGGGTTATTGTAACTTAATTAGTCCTAATCATTTCCTTTTTTTTTTTTAGAAAGTGAAAAGTAAAGCTTAAAAAGTTTATTATTTTCTTAGAGCAAGAAGAATACAAAGAAACAAACGAGAAAAATAAGAATATTTAATTTAAATTTTACTATGAGAAGGAAAATAAAATTTTCTATTTTCTCATTTTCCCTATACTTCATTTCCTCTTGACCCCATCACTCTTTTCTTTTCTCTTTTGACAGACAAAAAGCATCAAGTAGTTTCCTCTTAAATTGGTGAAAAAAGTTTGATCGTGCAAAGTCTTAATTGGGGGAGATAGTTCATGACCCCACATTCTTCCTTTTGGGTTATGTAATCAGAACAACTAGAAGAAAGATGAAAGGTACAAAACCTTTTCTCAGTTTGAATTTTCATAACAAATATATTTTGGTTTGGGTACCAAATCCTCTTTAAAATTACCATATTAAACCGGAATTTATTATAGTATGAAACTAAACCAAATATAATTGATAACTATAATTATATATATATATATATATATATGTATATATATATATATGAGACTACTAGCTCTAATTCAACAAAACTAAAAATGAGTGCAGCAGATCGAAAAAATTTTCTCTTTGAAGTTAGCAGTTACAGAAAAACTACAGATATGTTGAGGTACAAGTTAGAAAAGCTTGTGATATTTCTTTTTTTCTTATGGAAAATGCAGAATTTCTTTTCTGAACAAAAAGTATCTCTCAACACACTTCTATCTTTGTAAGGTGTTCCCATCAATTAATTTACTTTATCCTTTGCCAGAATCTAAAAGCTGCTTCTGGTATTGATTAGTCACTGACTCACTGCTATATTGAAAATTTTCTTGTTAGTTAGTGATCAGAATGCATTGAAAAATTATCAAGAGAGATTAAAGGCATATATATATATATATATATATATATATATATATATATATATATATATATATATATATATACACCAAGAGTGAGACTAAGATGGTTTACAACAAAACCAGCTTCTTTCATCTCATTCTTTATGACACTGATAGATTCTTCACCATTAGTACCACATTAGGCAGAAATAACTTAGGATCAATGAGTTTCATTGAGATTAGAGAAAAAAAAAGATAGAACAGTGATCACCATGATATATACATATGTATAATAGATATAATACATACATATATAATAGATTAGTTGATTTATGGATTAGAACTATAGAACAAGAAGAAGAGGAAAAAAAGTTAAAGGAGAATATATAAAAGAAAGCAATTAGTTGTAGTTTTATGTGAACTAGAACAACTTTCTTTCTCTTCTCTCTTAAGTAGAGAATGATATACAAAATTTATAGTAAAAGTACTATATTCAGAACAAAAGTTATAAACACTCACTAATCATGGGAGCATAGAAGCATAATGATACATCTTCTGAGTATATAAAACCTTCCTCTACCTTCTTTGAGAAGGGCACCCATGCCTTTGCCCATTAGTCTTCTTTTGGATACTCCAATGGTTTCAGCTTCCAACTTCATCTTCTCTGCATGAATGGTGAAGCTGTTGGGGCTTTGCTTGTTTCCTCTTTTCTCTTTTTGAAACATGTAGTGTACTTTATAGGGCATTTGTGTGTGTTCTCTCTTTATGCTTTGTGGATCACTTTTTGAGAGGCTTTGGATGTGCAATCCAGTTGCAACATGAGGTTATGATTAAATTGCATGAAAAAGGAGGGTGATGAGTGCACTTATATAGGGTAAAAAGAAAATTAAATAAAGGGTTTTGTGGTGGTCCTGTGCTCCTACCTTTCCCTGGTCGCCAATGAAGAAACCAAACGTGGGGTTTGTGGTGGATCATATGAGATGTCCCAACTATAGAAATTATTAGATAATCTTCTCACACTAATTTGTGTGTGTGTGATAATGATATTGTTACATGTTATTCATCATATATATTTATTAATTGAACATACATATATAAAATAGTTTATTTCAATAATTACTTTTTCTATTTTTTTAACTAGTTTTAGTTAACACTTTTAATTATGAGAATAAATTAACAACACTTAATTATGAGCCAGATAAAAATTGATAAGAGGTAACATATGATAATTTTTTGCAGCTATTGAGCAGAGAGTTATAGTTTGGGCCCCAACACTTCTGGCATGGTTCAATAATAAAGAAGAAGGAATGTTCAAAACCATACAACAAACTCTGTGTCTCTCTCCTACCTTTTGTTTTGTTATTCCACCTCATATAATAAAATTATGACTTTCCAAAAGGGATGCTTAGGGCTTTCAATCTTATCTCCACCAAGTACTTCTGTGCACCAGATTCCTATCATCATGTGGAATGGAGAAAGTCAGAAATCAAATTTTAATATTATTAAATTTGAAAACTACCAATGCACTTTAATATATCTCATTGATTATTAATTTTCAAAAACTAGTTAAAACTATATATACCAATAATATGCTAAAATCTAATAAAGTAAACTTTTTATACATAAAATTTGTATGGAAACCTGTGAAAGACATATATTATTAGAATGTAGGTTACCACTTTTGGCCATATGATCTTCTGAACAAGAATTGGTATCAGTAGGTTACTGTTAAGTGTTCATCACCTACACGCTATCACTTCACGTATGTGTGTTGGTCACTTTTGCAGATGTTATATAGAAGCATAGTTTTGTTTGATAAAGTAATTTTTAGTTCTTAGCCATCAAGAAAATTAACATGTGTAGTCTAAACAAAAGGCATAATCTACAAAAGAAATGGTAAAATTATACATGTTATTGTTTTTTCATATGTTATGGTAACATATTTTTCATTCAAAAATGTGGTAAATAAAAATGTTAAAGTGAGAGTGGTAAAATTATGCGTATAAAACTGAGGTTGTGAAGGAAGTTATCTTGATCCTGTAACAGCCTCTGAACAGTATATAATGATGACTGATTCAATCATTTTGAACAGAATCCTAATCCTATATGCTATGAATAGTTGGCTAAAAGAGAGAACAGTTTGAAGATCTTCAACTTTTGTCATGGACTGTTTATTTACCATTGTGATTCGCAACTTATTTGATAAAATCTTCACCAATGAAGAGGAAGGACAAGCTCGCCATGCTAAAGTCTTCTTTCTCATCCAAGTGGTAAAGATAACATTTTCAACAAAAAAAAAATGAAAAAAATATCACGTATGAATTTAAAGACAAATATTTATTTTTAATATAACAAGCAGTGACTGTCTCAAAAATAAAAAAAGTATATTACAAAAGTATAAACGTCTAAGTAATCATAATTTTGTTTGAAAAGCTGAAAATTTTAACATGTGACAAGCATCTTGGAACGAAGACAATAAAAATAAAGACATACATGCATAAGAAGTTATTGAATGAATTTAATTTTCAGATAAATTCTCTATACACATATTTTTACGTGGTTAACTATAATAGCATAAAGCTCGTAAATTCCAAGCTTGAGGCGAGGAGAAAGAATGTGTTAAGCTCTCAATAATTACTGTAAAACTTGACGTTTTATCTATAATGAATTATACACAGTTACATAAAAGATATATTTTACACAGTCTATTATTAGATAATCCTATCAATTCATTCTAACTAAATTCATATAGTATAAAACTCACTCTAAATATTTCAAATAAAACTATCTATATGGAATTTACAACACTAAAAGACCCTAATAAATCTCGGTGGATAATCAGTTAAAAAAACCTATCAATGTTAGTTAGTTTATCTGACAAATTTTGTTTCGTTGGTTTTTCATTCAGTTAAACTGCACACGATTCAACTATTTACTTCTTTGTTAATTTAGGTATTGAAGTTAAAAACCTCTGTTTAACGAAACTTGAACCAGTTTCCTAACACATCCTTTATAAAGTTTTAGATGAAGACTTGAAGATGGAGAAAACAAAAACAAAACACTTTCATTTGGCTGTAAATAAAGATCTAAAGTAACTTACAGATGTCTTGTAGCTGCGTTGATAGCAAAAAGAAAATTTGTGGGAAACCAAAATCAATCTTTGTGTTGCACGTGATATTCACGTGGTAAACAAGTTCACTGTCTCTGATGCCGAAGACAACATTCTTTTGGTGTTCCTCCTCAATTCAATTTTTTTTGTAAACCACACACTCCTTTCCTTGGCTGAGGGAGCTTCCTGTTGTTTTCCATCTCTTGGGTTCCAAGCGTTCCCCTTTGACTTGAAGGAGCCATTAATGGCTTGTGGCCTCACATTATTACAGCACGAATTACAGCATGTTAAAAAATATTTTATTTTTTATTTAATATTTATCATTATTTTAAATTGCTACTTTTGTTATATAGTTTTAAGTAGATCAATTATGACTCTGAAATGTTTCCTACGTGCAACAGCATCGTGCATTCTGAATTATTGTGCAGGTTTAAGTAATACAGATCCCCAAAACCCTCCACATCAAATTCACCTGGAAGTTAAAATAATTGCAGCGTTGTCGACAGTACCGTAAACGATGAGCATGATTCTCACTCATTTGATGTCGAAAGGGCTAAATCAAAATTGACAAGTCAAGAACCTTTGGATGGATAGGCATCGTTGTGCATATAACTAAGCCCTGCGTACCTATATTTTGAAGGAAAGTATTTTGCTTTTACTGTTTGTAGTTATAAGATCAGAAAGGACATTATAACTACAGCAATAAAATTGAAAATCTAAAACTCAACACTGTAAAACTTGCAATAAGTTACTGCCCAAGAAAATTCAGTCCGAAGTTAAAAATGAACAGAGACGCTAGTATATAAACCTGTTTCAAGTGGGAAAATACCTTGTAATTTGAAGAAAAGGTTGGCCGTTTCACGATTTGATGAATGATTTTATCATTCATTTATGAGTAACCTTACTCACAAATAATAACCTGAAAGCCCCAGTTTGTTTCTTACTGTCATACTTAAGCAGAATCGATGCTCTAAATATGGGTCCCAAACTGAAGCTGATGGTGACAAAACAGTCACATACTATTACGTAATATCAATAAACAAGCTTGTGGAGACTACGAGCAGGACCCCTACCCAAAAAGAGCAACTTAAAGGAGCATATTTGTCCTTCTGAGAGCTAGAAAATGATATGAGGAAGTCTCTTTTCAGGTACGAACGATGTCAAGCACTCCCTGCGGGAAAATAAAGTACATACAGAGAGTGTACGAAATGGAAATACTTCCTTGTCTTAATGTTGTCGTACCAATTCAAAATCTATAAGCTTGTGAAGTCTGTAGTTGACCAACACAGGCTAGTGGCCATAACCCACATGTGAGGCAGCATAATCCTCAGGAAGCAACTGTATCCAAACGTGAAAAGCTGCTTCACCGCTAAGAGTTTGTTGCCCTGTAAAGCTCATACTCCGCAAGGGAGATGATTCAACAAGAAAACAATCTTTCACGGAGCTGGTTGCAGTTCTTTACACCTGCCAACTTCAATGGAGCAATAACACGTGCTTCATTTTTTTTTTCTTCAACTCTTCATTATAGTTGTTGCTTGCCTGTATCTGGCGCTTGGGACTTTGTGACCATAACTTAGTTTCGATTCAAATGTGCGCAGTGGCCATTTACTTGCTAGAAGCTACTGTTCATATATTCCGTATCTAGGTTAAATTAAAGTAATATAAGAGAATATGAATGAGATATGATGATGCTAATTAGTAATGAACCAAACGGACTAGCATTCTGGCATTGTTTTGTTCTTATCACTTGCCAGAACAAGGAAAATAGGCTGACGTTTAGTTCTTTAAGTAACTTTCCAAGTTTATATCCATCTCTAAACTTCAGTAAAATATCAGTAATGACAAAAACCTGACTACTTGACTTGAAACTCCTGTTAATTTCTTAAAGAAAGGAACTTATTGACCGTCATCACTGGTCCCAATTGCTGAAAGCAGTGTAGTCTTCAAATCACTGATATCCTTAAGCAATTTCTCATTCTCCCAGGTACTCCTCTGTATCTGAACTTGTAATGCTGCATTACGGGGAGTGGGGAAGTGGATTGAAAAGGTTACAAAACGTCACTGTCAATAATCAACATCTAATACTTTATTAACTTTAATAATTAGTTTTATATACCAAAATTTGTGTATGTATATTAACTTCACTCTGTATGTCGTCTTATATTTGGCTTAGTGTGAGAAAATAAATTCTAAGTAAAGGACTAGCAAATTATCCCAAACAGCACAAGCAATTCTCACACAACACAGATACAACAAAAAACAACGTCTCTTGCCACTAGCGCTACACAGATCACAATTTAAAACCTGTTTTCCTATTCAATTCTTATATTGATAGTAATATAGAACTTTCATTGGACTAAGGTTAAAAAATCTACCTGAGTTCGAACTATGAAGATCTTCAAGAATCTCCTCCACAAAGGCCAATACTGAATTTTTCAAGACATTATTTTTCTTATCCATAAGTTCAATTTCATGTTCGAGGGAATCTTTCTCCAACAACAAAGATCTCACTTCACAATCTTCTCTCTTGTCAATTTCTTTCTGAAATTCTAGACATAGTGTTGTAAAAGCTCCCCTTCATAGAAAGTAATCACTCAGTCATCAAAATTGAGATGTAACGTTGCTAAAGATAATGTCACTTCCACGGAGGACTAACTTCATTATAGAATTAGATCCCATGAGAAAGCTTGAAGTGAGGATTCAAATGGTATTCGAAGTTGAAATACATAAACACACAGACAAATACATGAAGGCACTAATGCATATGTTCTATTATATTAGCAACATAGCAAGCAAAGAGAATTGAGAAACTAGCTTCAAAAACTATATTCACTCAGCTAAAGTATCATAGAACTGGTCCTCAAACTAGATCCTATATTATTTGTAGAAATAAGACGGATCCCATACTTCGTATGAATCTCCGCGGACAGTTTTTGTCATTTCAATTCCTCAAAGTGCCCCAAAATAAATGCGTAGACATATAGCAATCTTATAGCCTTACATCTACTTCAAAACTGATACTTCTTGCACTATATGATTGATTTTTGAGATATGTTGCCGCCTATGAAAAATAACTTCAACATTTGCTGGCGGAGTTACGGAAATCCCGGTACAAAATTAGACTTCAATAAATTCATCTGTCTATTAGTTAAGAGTTTATCAATACCGTTTTTCATCCATTTCATTAACGATCTCATCCCGCTTCATTCTAAGACAGCATAACTCCTTCTCCAAGGTACTTACTGAAGCCTTTAAATCAGCTATAAATGAATAGAAAAAACATTGTGACAACGTACGTAAGTTGAACAGCAAAAGTAAGATCTCCAATCTATGAATTGTTCAAGGAAAATTAGCTAAGAGAGATCCAGCTGCTAAAGATCCAAATTCCGATAAATGAATGCTTTCTAAAGTAACTACTAACTAGAACTTCAAATCTGCAACATTTATTTCATTCCAAATTCCGACAACGTACTTCAAACCCTGCACTGCTTTCATTCTTTCCCAAAGGGGAAGGGTTAGTGGTACTAAGACTCAATTCATCAGACTTGTCAATTAACAAGTAAAAAAAATCCTATAGTCTGTTATTACGATGTCTATGGACTTTGAAATGAATCTCATAGGTGTGTGGGGAAAAAATTATTCTGTCACTAAAAAGGAACTTGTAGCATCGGACATGGTCTGCGAAATTAAATATTAGGAAAGTAAGTCCAGAAAGAAAATTTCCACCAATGTCATGATGAATCACAAATTGTATTTGCTTTATAAAATACAACCTGCCTTTCCGGTAAATATTTACATATTTATTTAAATAATATTTTTGTTACCAGTCTATTATGAAATAAAAAACACATAACTAGGTCCTAAAATCCCAGACCAGCAGGAAGCAAAAGAAAAAAGTAATAAAAGTAATCGATTAATTATCGATCAGTTGATTTAAGATTTTTCACGCGTGGATCAAGTTATGGATAAATAAGGAATTTGAACCGTATATCATTATCGAGCAAATCTATAAATTGAAGTGCACACCTGTAACTAAACAATTTGATTGCCAAATGAGGTTTCACGTTGTTTGTTTCTAAAAATTCAGGAATTAATTGACGACAGCAAACATCAAATACTGCAATGCATGTAACTAACTGAAAATTAGAAGGATGAAGAGCGAATTGAAATTAGCAGAGTCTATGATATACCAGCGACGGTGACATATCCAACTGTGTCGAACTGCAAGATGGCAGAGGTTTTGATCAAATCGGCTTCCCTAGTTGCCAAATCAGCCTCGATCTCCTCGCATTTGACGATGCTGGATTCAATCTCTCGAGTAATCTCAATATTAGCCTCCATCTCTTCGTTTACCTGCTTTTCTCCAACATAAATCAACATCTAACGAAGAAAGAAATTGATAGGATGAACACAGATGCATACATACCTGATCCAGCATTTCCTTCAGAGATGAAATGTGAGCGAGAATCGCTCCAGAATCTTCCATGTTTTCTCTCCCTCTCTGTGTTCTGCAATGCAACCAACGAACCAGTGCTACCACCACTTTCCAACAGCTCACTACCTGATTTCCCGCGCTATTTAATGTATAACAGAAAAAATTAAAGAAATAGATTAAGGGATATATATATATATATATATATATATATATATATATATATTATATTAAAAAACAAAAAAAATAAAAAAATATATAAAGAGATATATATATATATATATATATATATATATATATATATAATATTTGAAAAACGAAAGAAAATTCCCGTGTAACTAGGGATGGCAACGGGGCGGGGCGGGCACGGGTTTCGTTATCCCATACCCATCCTCGTAAAAAAAATTCATCATCATCCCCATACCCAAACCCAACGGGTATTAAACTTTTGACTCATCCTCATCCCCACTGGGTAACGGGTATAATCTCGTACCCATACCCATACCCATTTTCTTACTACTTCAATATTAATTTTAATTAATTTTTATAAAATAATAAAAATTTTATGATAAAGGAAACATAATATTATCAAATATTCAATATTAG
>Ga0214543_1007996_pt1 | contig 17647 bp, 15 predicted proteins | sample CNSS2metaG_FD_160094 | JGI IMG/M metagenome (GOLD analysis project Ga0214543, IMG submission 160094) | Root nodule microbial communities from cowpea collected in UCLA plant growth center, Los Angeles, California, USA - CNSS2 | ecosystem: Host-associated > Plants > Roots > Nodule | place: USA... | reverse complement strand
AAAAAATATAATATAAATATATATATATATATATATATATATATATATATATATATATATATATATATATATATATATATATATATATATAAAGTTATCACGTGGTTCTTCTTTATTGGATGTAAAAATTATCACTTCCCTTCAACTAAATTCACTCTTCTACCATTATAAATTTTAATAAATTGATTGAAATTTATATTTATATTTTTATTAAACAATTGAAGCCTAAATATCAATGATAAAACAAAAACTTAATATCATTTTCAAAATCAAATTTAACAAAAATTGAAAATTGAGGATATTAATGACCAAATAAACATATGAAAACAGAGATAAACTAATTATTGCCAACTTGACACTTTATTAAAAATAATAATAATAATTAACGTAGAATATGATACAATAAAAATAAAATAAAAAAGAAGAAAAAACTATTGTCAACCTGACACTTTATTAAAAAATAATAATAATTAATATAGAATATGATACCATAAAAATAAAAAGTAATAATATTTAGTGAGAAAGAAACCTAAACTCACTCACCATATATATTTTACATCTATATTTCACGTCATTTTATTTCATTATATATATATATATATATATATATATATATATATATATATATATATATATATATATATATATATATATATATATATATATATATATATATATATATATATATATATTATGATGTGTTGCATAAATTTAGTTTAATGCCAGGACAACAAAAAAATTAAAATATTTTTTATTTTATGTGTAGTTTTATTCGATTCACAACCAGCAGACAGGAACAGTTTAGCATTCATCAAAAAACACAAACTGTTTCCAGACATAAATAGACAATTGTCGTTTTATTGTGTAATTTGCAAAGTATTTAAGTGGAAATAAGAAACTTGAATTCTTCTCCTTACCCCCTCTCTCTCAAGATGGATAGTACTTGTGAGTTAGATCTGGAGGACAAATCCGATCTCTTTTGAAAGAGATAACATCAATCTTGGTATTTAGCAAAACTTGGCAACCAAGGTCATATCAAGATTTTTTTCATCATTCATTGAAAAATTAAAAACTATCCCCTCTATGAAATGCTAGCTATTAGTATAAACAAATCAGAGTTACAAGCCACATCCGTCGTTAAGCCTCTGAATTGAGAATGCGATTTTGTATATCGGAGAATGTTTTCACATCAATACCCCATAACCTGTTTTTTACAAAAGAATTGAAATCATTGAGATACAAAGGTGAATTTAATATTATAAAAAAAATCATGAGATTTCTATAGAATTTTCTCCACGTAATATTTTTTTTGAAATTTTTTTTCTCAAATGAATCCTTTGATAGACGATAGATGAGTCAACTGAGACAAGTCTAATGATTATCTATGTTCTAAATGTTGTATAATAAGTAACTTTTCTGTTTAAGTACACACATGTTTTCTAAACTCTTTAGAACATCTAGTTTATTGATGCTGCAGTGAATCTTTGAACGTACTTATAAAGATTTGATTTGCTAATAAATTTCCTTTTAGAGTTTCTTATGCTAAAAAATGAAAATAAGTGTCTAATAATGGAAATTATGCATAATAAAATATTTAGTGTTTTAAAGCTGTAAAAATTATATAAAGAGTTGAAGACTAAAGAGAATGACTATTGAAAACTCCACCAAACACACTAGATTAGGCTCCACTTTTCTCAATTTTGTATTAGTTTTTTTTTCACATGAAAAACTATTTTTTTTAGGTTGATTCTCTTGTTAATTTACAATGAATTATGGAGATTTGTTCTAATCAAGTTTACTTCTCTAATTCTACACTAAAGTGCGCTTACATCGTATGCTCTTCTTGAATTATGATTTCTGCTATTGAAATTGTTTTTGAAAGTGCGCTTAACGCACATCTATCTTGTCCACTCACATCAACGGATTCAACATAATTCTCACATACTAGTCTCTCTTAAGGCAGCCTGATCTGCAAATCAGCAAAAAGTTATTGGTTGACCCTCTCACAATTGAGGCAAGGCTGCTTCACTATCTAATTGTATGGATTTTGTGCCCACGTGGCACCAATCATGCTCAATGCAATGAAGTCGATCTACTGATCATCTACTGCTTAACAAATCATATTATGATTGATTGGTCAATGATGTTTATGAAAACCATGCTCAAGGCAAGGAAGCTTACTCAATATCCTCTTCCATACTCTATTCTCATATCTCGCATATGTGAGTACAAATAGGTTCCAATCGAGGGGGAGCTTTGTCAAAGCACTTCTCTTTCTAATGAAATCTCTGACTCTTCCCTCAAGCAAATGAAAATTGTGCAATTTGGAGGTGGGTATGTTCATAAAGATGATGTTCCTAACTATGAAGATGATGAAGGGACTCCCTCACCAGATCTTGTCCATCGTCCAACCAATGTTGGTTCTTCAAGTAATGTTGCAACACGATCCTCCACCTCCTTAGAAGACCACATTCTTGGTCTGAACCAAAGACTTCAAGACTTCTTCCTTCTATCTACATCTCACCATGAAGAGGTTCTTAAATCCATCGGAGAAGTCAATACTAGGATCTCCAATTTAGAAACAAAATTTGATGCATTCACTCATGATGTTGATGACATGAGTGAAGAATTTTAAGGAGAGCTAGTTGTTCACTTTACTGTTATTGCTTCTTGTGTTATGACCTTTTCTTTGAATAACAATTCTCTATGTCATATTTGTCTAGTGTGTTATTTATCTCTTTCATAAACCTTTTTTATCTTCTGATCAAAATAGGGGGAAAAAATTTAAAGGGTTGTTTCACTATTAATATTTCTTTCCCATAAGTTGTTTAAATGCAGGAATTTCAGAAACTTTAACCATATATTTGATCGTCATAAAAAAGGGGGAGATTGTTGACAAAAGAAAAAGATTGATTAAAAAGATTTTGATGATGATAAAGATACCGAAGAAAATACTTGAAGATGTTGAAGACAATATATTTTATGTTTAACGTTCTTGTTGTAATAGGCTTAACTTTTTCTAGTTAGGTGTAAGATTGTTAGAATAACAGCTAGCTCGCAACTCCTCTAAGAAAAACTAATTTTTTGCAAAAATTAGTATGGTAACTAATTACCAACTTATAATAATCGATTATCAACTCAATTTCTATTTTTCGAAAATCCAATTAAGATAATCGATTACAACGAATGATAATCGATTACCACTGGCAGTTATAACTTGGCTCTTGAAAAACGACTCGAAATAATCGATTACCATTTCTAGTAATCGATTACCACTAGCAGTTATAAAATTATTTTTTTAAATTTGTACATGAGATAATCGATTGCCATTTTGGGTAATCGATTACCACTTTCGAAAATCACTAGAATAATCGATTATCTTAAGTGGTGATTGGTTATCCTTGGCAGTTTCAGTTAAACTCTTCATTTCTAACTCAGCTTTCGAAAATCTCTCTAAATAAAACTCAGTTTCCAAACTTCAAACTACCTTTTTAAGATTCAGAGTTCTTGTGTTGTGACTGCAAAATGTTAATCTGTGAGATTCTTAAAAATAGCTTTGAAAAGCCTAGTGTGAGTGAGCGATAACTTTTTCTAAGTTCTTAAAAGATTGAGTGTTGTGTTGTTGCTAGGAAAGTTGGTCATCCTCTGTGTCATCCTCTGTGTGACTCAGGGGGAGTTTTTGTTCATCTCTTGTGGTTGTTCAAGAGAGGTGTTTTCTAATCCTTACTCTTTTATAATTTGTTTGTAATAATCTGATTATTATAGTGATTGAGTTAATCTCTTTGTTTAAGAGATTAACAACTGGATATAGGGTCTTTTGATCCGAACCAATATAAATATCAGTGTGCATCTTCTTCCCTTAACTCTTTATTTGTCTGCACTCGCATTTAAAGTAGCTGTGATTTTAAGTTAAACCTGTTAAGTTTTATAAAAATCCAATTCACCTCCTTTTGATTTTTTGACCTCTGATTAGTCATTCCGCTGCACGATACTAACATATCTTCTTGGTCTACTCTCCCAAAAGAATATACTATGATATATTATTAATAATACGATTACCAAAACTAAACTAAACTAATTAATCATAAAATCATACCACATATAACAAAAGTTTTACGGTGTCCATCTTTATGTTTCTCAACATTGGCAAAGTAATTTATCATTATATACATAGCAACAAAAATTAATAAATTAACCTTTCTTTCCAATTGTTTACCCCAGTTAATTAACATTGATTTTTTTAAAACCACAACAGTAATTTTTCACTTCATATATCCAGTTGGGGAAGATTCTCTTAATAAAATATAATTTGTGGAAAAAATTCGACTTTTATATCAATATAAACAAGGGATATTTACTTCACACAAAAAGTTCTTACCAGCAATCAATCCCCACGTTATTGGCCCCCAGTTTATCTGCCTTTTCATCATCTCCAATGTGTAAGGCTTTGCAAGCCTCTACATTTACTTCATCTAAGAACCGGAAAACATTAGAACATAGTTTTGCTGCAGTCTCAGAAATTATACTTTCAAATCTTCTGTTTACAGCTAAATAGGGTGAAAAGGATTCAAGTCACATAATCATTTATTACCTAGAGCAGCTTGGAATATTCTTGAATCTGGTTTTTCATATCCGACCTCTGATGATATAATGACAGCATCAAATCTGAGGTGAAACCAGAAAATGATACATTGAAAGCTATGTATGCATCAGAATTTGTTAAATTTCTTCAAACTAAAGTTCAACAAGCAATCTTAGTCACAACACATTCAAGGAATGACCGATACTCACAGATTTAAGACATTAAGATCCTTCAATAGCTTCCTTAAGCGGTTGTCAAAATTGGATACAACAGCCATCTTAACTGCGTACTGCTTGTCACGTTAGTAAGGACTAACTTCAAAGTAAGTAGGAAATGATAACGTTAAGTTTTTGACAATGTTACTTTTTTTCAGATAACAAGAGATAATTGTTACCTCCAGCATCCTTCAGAAGAGTAATTGCTTCATGAGCTCCATCCGGAAGATGCCACGCATCCCCTCTTGCATAGTACTGACAAAATCAAAAACAACACTTGAAGTTCAGAGACAAATGTTGAAACACTCTCCTCTCAAAAATTGTTTTATCTTTAGTCGATGTGGGACTTCCAATACACCCTCTTACGCTGATGCATGGGAATAGAGATGGGTGATTTGATAGCAGCTCGATATAACGGGTGGAATAAAATGTCCAAAAAATCTCGTTAGAATAGACATTTTTTTTTTAAATAATGGCTCTGATATCATGTTAGAAAAGTAAACTTTAAACCTAATTCAACCCCATAAAACCGACTTGTAAGGTGAGGTTTGCACCCCACTTATATACTATGAAATTGTCTTATCTCTAGTCAACGTAGGATTTCCAACAAGTTAAGCAATAATATCTAGAAACAACAAGAAAAAGACCAAAAACTACAACCTTAAAATCTATACATCATATAATATGGTCATATTACAAATGATTTCAAAAAGATTAAATTGTTCCGAAAACCTATAATTTCTTTTTTTCAAAAAGATTAAATTGTTTCGGGTAGAATCATTGTAAATTAGAAATGAAGGTAATTACAAATAAAACAGTCTGCTGCTAAGAAAGGCTACCTCATAAACTTCCTCAAAATAGTCCTCATCTCCACAACCAGTGGCTTCAGAAACTACAAGTTTCCAAAATGGCCTCCCATCTCCCTGCAGTGAAGTAAAGAGTGTATATTACTGCCATTGCATTTTCAAATTACATGGTCTTTAGTTTGCATGTCTTGTTGAAAGAAATTAAACATGATGCTGGTAAATAGGTAAATAAATGGAAAAGCAAACTGACATCAATATCTTGTAATGGCAACAACCTAAAGTTGGTTTCAAAGTGACATCCTAGTCAAGAAAGTATGTCAAATCCTGTAAACTTACAACATTTCTCTCTTTCTTTCCCTTATAGACAACAGCAAGCTTCCCGGTAAAGTTCATTTTACTAAGCACATTTTCTAAACACCCATCTTTCTAGAGTAAGAGTGCAGTATCTTGAGAAATACTGAAAGAGAGTTATCGGAAACAAGGACGCAGAACAGAGAAACATCAAAACATCAAAACTTAACAGGCAATCACACATAACATTAAAAGAAAATGATCAAAGGTATGGCACAAACCTGGTACCGTAGCTTTTCAGGCCACGGAGCAGCAAATGCTCTCTTAAATCCTTGCTTTATCTTAGCTGGATCCATGATTACTCCTGAAGAAAGTCATCACAAGCGTGAATATTCAGACGGATAAACATCTCAGACATAGATGGAAAATATTGATAATATTAACAGAGAACCTTACAGTAAGAGTGACATATGAGAAAGAGAAATGTTTTTTAACAAGTCTCTCAGGCACATTCTTTATTTTTGGCTGAAATTAATAGGAAATCACAATCTAATTTCTCATTTAATAAATTCAAACTCATGAATTTCTAGTTTCCAATAAATTTTCACATAGTTAGTATGCTAAAAGGGGTCTGTTACTGATAGAACGAAAGAGCAAGAAACACACCATATTTGGATCCAATAGCGGCATAAGTGTCCGCAACTGGCTTTGCCAATTGCAAAAGGGTACCCCCAGCATCCAACAACAATGCATCATATGCCTTCTTCCCACCAGTTCCTTTGATGTTGCCAACAATACACAGTTAAATTCAGCATCATTAAATAACAATAACATCAGCAAAACTACATAACGTATTAGATAATTTTTTTTGGAGGTAGAACAAACATCTCATTTCGAAATTATCAAGGAAAAGATGAATGAGTGAAAAAAGGAGGTTCCTTTACTTGCCTTTGTTGATGGGCATTGAAGAAATTGACAGAGAAGAATAGCGGGATTTGGCTCCGAAAGCTCTGAACAGTGCGTTGGTGTGGGAGCATCTCATCAGAGCAGTGTTGTTCATCATCTTATTCCTCTGCTCTTCTCTCTCGTAGCTATCATTTGTAAAACCCAAAAACCTACCGAAGCGAATCTAACAATTATAAAAAAAAAAAAATAGGGTAAATTATAATTTGTTCTATTTTTTTAACAAAATATCAATTTGATTTTATTATTTTATTTTATTTTAATTTAATTTCTATTACATAATTGAGATATTAAATTGATTAATTTAAAAATACAGAAATCAATTAAGATACCAAATTAATAATTATATAATTTTTAATATTCTGCACTAGTTTTTACCGATTATACAAACGTTGGTTTTATACAAACTTATTAATTATTAACTAACTGGATTTTATTCGATACACACCGATTCTATTTTTTTAAATCCTGCTATTTTGACATGCGTGGGAGATATTTAAATTTTGACATTAACCCGTTATTATAAGCTACATGACGAAAAAAATATTTAAAGATAAAATTTAATTATATTTTGTTTAAAAGTTAGTCTGATAAAGAAAAGAGAAGAGTCACATTAGACGTTAATCATCGAAAATATTTTAAAATAATTTAAAAAATACATAATTAAAATATTATTATAGGATTATTAATATTTTTATAAAATTTTAAATTATATTGATAAATATTTTTTGTAATTAATATCTATATGTTTTTATTATGAATTAATATTTTATTTAATCAAATTTATTATGATTGACTATTTAAATTATAAATATCTTTATAATAAAGTTATCTAACAAACACTAAAGTTCTCATAAGAGTATTTAGTATTTTTTTCTATATTATTTTTTTATAATTGTATTTATATCATCCATAATTGAATAGTACAACCACTCATCCTAAGTGATTTCAAATATATTCTGCATGTTTATGTACAATGACATTTTAGCTTAGCTAGAATTGTTTCACTGGAGCAAATATCATCCTTGCTTAAAAAAAAAAATGAGTCATATAAGATTTTTTCTTTTGGAAGATTTTCAGTTAAGTAAAATCACTTCTAATTGAATTCGTTCCTCTCAGTTCACTTTAACTTCAGCAACCAAAGTATCATTCGAGGAAAAAATCTATAAACTAAAAACCTACGTAATGTGTAATGCTATGTTCGTTTCATATTTTGTTTAATGTTGTTCAGTGATGTCAAAGACAATTATGTCCATTTGGTAAGTTGCTTGCTTCAATCTGTTAAATCACGCTCCCTTAGAATGAAACTGGTAAGTTCACAACTAATTTTCTTATGTGACAAGAGTTTGTTTGGGAAAAAGATTAAGCACTGATTAACCTGTTAGTATTTTTCTAGAAAACATAAAACCTTATTCGTTATTGAATTCTTACTTCTTCTTTTTTTGTTTGCAAACAATACTTGCTTTGGTGGGTATAAAGTCTCAATTCTTTTGTTTAGGTTGTTGTTGGTCAACAACATTACCATTTTATTTCTTTTTTTTTAATTCAAATAGAATTGTTATTACTTTCTTGGTGATGCCTCTGCTCACTCTGCAATTTCTTCCTTTATGCATACAATAATTTGTCTGATGGATATTGTACAATGTTCTTTCTTTTTGTGTTTAAAATTTCAATTTCAAATTCTGGTACAACATTCTCTTTGTTCACTATTTTTATGAGTCTTGAATGATCTTTATTTGAAGATAATCTTTATCTGTATATGTATTCTTTTATTGTTGGTTTATATCATCTGATGAATGCAGGAATATGATTCTGTTGAGAATAAATTTGGATCTCAAAGAAAATGAGTTATCTTATTGGGAGAAAAACTGTCAATGGTCAGTGGCTGAATATTATTGATTCATTTTTCCCTGACTTTTTCAAGTTTTGGGAATTCAAAAGTCAGTGGTACTCGGTCATTGTGTAATTGAAATGTTATTAAGTTGTCAAAGTGGTCATAAAATTACTATGTTATGACAATGTTTTTCTATTAAATGATTTACGCCTATGATCCTATACTTTTGTTTTCTCTGTTGAATACAACTTGGATTTTTGCAGGTCGAGTTGTAAAGACTTATTGATGAACAAATATTAGTCTTGATGTCAAGTAGTAATTTTAGGTGGAATCGATTAAGAAAAGAAAATTCTTCGAAGATCGATTGAAGGATAAATTGGCAAGATTAGAGAAAAAAAAAACTGAAATGAATCACATGGAAAATGGGAGCAAGCATTGGAAGAGACAACATAGAAGCTTATTGAGAAAGAATGTGTGAACAAGCTTTGAAGGAAAGAGAGAAGTACATTTCAAATATGTGAAAAGATGTTTTAGTCGTTCTTTTTTTATTATATAGTGATAGTTTGATCGGTTTCTTTTTACATGCTTTCAGTTATCTATTTTTATATTTTTAGTAGTATAATGTGACGATACTGATTGAAATGATGAATTAAGTAAAAAAATTGATCAAAATATCATTTTTTATTATTTTACATTATTTTATTTGTGTATTGGGTTTGATTATAAAGGGAAAATGTTAAACTCTAAAAAATGACATTTTATAAGTGATAGAGGTTTAAAAATAGTGAAATTCAATTATTTTAATATTAAAAGATTTTAATACAAATAAAATCGTTCTAAAAGAGTTTCATTATTTAAAAACACATTATGTCTCTAGAAACTACTTTTCTAGATCTTTCTGACATCTCTCTAGGAGTTCTGTCTTTCTGATCGTCTGATTGAAGAACCGAGACTGTAGGATCGATCCTCTCAGCGAGATGTTCAAGTTGGACCGATAAGTTTTTTCGTTATTCTAAGTTGAGTTTCTGCCCTTTTTTTAGTCTAATTTTGTTTTCGGTCGCATGTGAGGCATCGTCTGCTTGCATGCGTCGTTTTAATCATCAGTATGAGTATCTGTTGATCAGTGATCATAATGGTATGTTCTTATTGTTTTTGTAATGTTTTTATGTGTAGATAGAAGATCACGTGGAGTTAGAAGCGTTTGACGTTTATAAAGCGACTTAAGCAGGATAACAAATTAGAGAAGTTAATAACTTTTAGAGTTAGTGAGTTATATCTTGTATGATTGTGAAGTATTTGATATGCTATGATGATTTATTGATGCTTGTGATTGTGGTATGTTGATCTTTTAAATGATTGAATTGAAATTGATTGTATTGTTTGAATTTAATTTGTAGGAACTGTTGCTCAAATTTAGAATTGGTTATTAGTTAATTCATATAAATGTTATACTTTTATAATTTATCTGTTCTTTGACTTTATACACTGGGTCTTCTGTTTTGACTCATATATTGAAGCAATCATATTTTATATATTTTTAAGTTTCTAAAATTGGGATAAATTTTTTTAATCCATGCATTTTTAAATTGGGTTCTTCTATTTATGTTTTGGATTTTTTTTAATTTAAATTATTAAAATTTTTAAAGTCCATTTACAACTATTAACTATAGAAATTGTTAAAACATTTTTCATCAATTAATCAATAATTATTTTCATTAATTATTTTGAATTTATTTCATTATTTTACTTTATTTAATCATATTTTGCTGAATTAATAATAATAATAATAATAATAATAATTACCTATATTTTTACTAAGTAATATTTTTCCAAAATTCTCAACTAGAAAGTATAAATAAACAATTGAATATTTATATCATATTTTAATCAAAGTTGCTATTGTTTAATAAAATTATATATGAATAAAACATACAGATAAAAAAATATATAAAAGAGATTTTTATTTCATTATTGAAATGAACAATTGTTTTAAAAGGACATTAATAATAATTCTCTTTGTATATTGTAGTATTTTTAATTTTTATGAACTAACTTTTATATAATTTCTTTAATATTATTATAAAATAGATAGTTTTATTTATGAAATTAGAAAGTAAAATTTAAATATAATAAAAAACATTTAAATTTAGATTACCATAAATATTTTGCCAAATAATTATTCAATGAAAAAGTCAAAATAACTTTTTATTTGATCAATCTATTTTAGTAACTTATAAAATATTCAAATCAGCTTTAATTAAATTATAATTAGTGTTTAAAAATAATTTTAAATAAATATCTAGATACCTTTTTATGTTGATTACAAATTATTCAAGATTTTAATTTATAAATAAAAGTTTTAAACATTTAATATATATATATATATATATATATATTAATAAAATTATATAATAAATATATTACAATTTTTTCAAAAATAAAATTATACTTGCTGAATATTTTACTTCTAATTATATCAATATATTAATTAATATAATAAAATTAAGTACATAAATGAAACGAATAATTGTTTTAAAATGACATTAATATTAATTCTCTATGCATATTGTAGCATTTTTAATCTTTATGAACTAATTTATATAATTTCTTTAATATTATTATAAAATAGATAATTTTATTTTATGGAATTAGAAGGTAAAATTTAAATATAATTTATCAAATAACATATACTACATGCAACATACAAATTTCAAAATTATTTTTATTTAATAAAAATATTTAAATTTATATTATCTTAAATATTTTGTCAAATAATTATTCAATGAAAAAGTCAAAATAAATTTTTATTTGATGAATCTATTTTAGTTACTTATAAATTAAAATCAGCCTTAATTAAATTATAATTAGTTTTTAAAAATAATTTTATTTTAAATAAATAACTAGATACTTTTTCATGTTGATTACAAATTATTCAAGATTTTAATTTATAAAGATAAGTTTTAAACATTTTATATTTATATATGTATATATCATTATTATTTTTTAAAACAAAATTTGCCTAAATATTCAATGAAGAATGATTTCAGCAGTCGCGCCAATCGAAATCTTCCCGCAAACTAAATGCGCGCGCGAATATTCAAATGGGTATATCAAGTTATTTGGATTCCATTTCACGATCTCTTACTCTATTCCCGCCATTATTCCCTCTCTAATCCCATCCCTTCAAAATCGGAGTTAGTGTCAGCGTTTGGGATCCAAACCTAGGATGGACGTTTCGGAGCTGGCCAAGAAGCTCGATCTCTCCGATTCCAAACTCGTTGTCCGAAAAGCCGCTGAGATCCGTCGCCTCTGTGATGTGCAGTTCGATTCCTCCGTCATAGGAGTCGTATGTCCTGATCTCTTTCTTCTGTCCTGTATCATTGATATCCCTTCGATTCGATTCTGAAGCTCTTTGTTTGGTTTTCTCAGGGCGAAGTTGCCAAATCTCTTATTTGCTTGGAAATCGCGGCCACAAGGCTCGGTGTTCTTTTCGACCGATCTTCTGCTGTGAGGCTCAGTGGAATGTCCGAAAAAGCTTACATCAGATCCTACAATTCTCTCCACAACGGCCTTGGCGTCAAGTTCGTTTCTTTTCCCTTTCTCTCTTTTTCAGCTTTCATTTTTTAAAGCTTTTTATTCATGAAATGTTTGCTTTCATTTTCTAAAGCTTTTTATTCATGAAATGTTTGGTTGGTGTTTTTAGGACAAAGATAGATGTGAGGGAATTGGCGATTCAGTTTGGTTGCGTTCGTATCATTCCTTTCGTTCGCGACGGTCTCAAGCTGTGAGTTACCATCTGCCACGTGTTTGATTAAATGCTAAAATGCTGTTGAAACTTCATGTGTTGCTGAACTTTGTGCTATTATCATGAAGGTATAAGGATCGCTTTGTTTCATCTTTGCCGGCTTCTCGTCGTGCAAGTGCTGATTTCACGCGTCCAGTGTTCACTGCGGTTGCTTTTTATTTATGTGCTAAAAAACACAAGGTACCATTAAAGAACTTATTTTGATATTACATAGCTATAGGTGGTTATCTTAAGATGTTGATTGTGTCGAAATTTTAGTATTATTAGGTAACTTTGGTGTATAAGTCCTTTCAGAACGGTTTGCAACCGTAATTATTGTTGCAATCTCACTGTTTTAATAGTACAAATGTTGATAGTGCGTTTGCCTGTAATTTTCTTCAATATGAAGGATTGCGAGGAATGTCATGAACTATTTGTTTTGTTCTGGTTTAAGTTGTGATAGGGGTTGTGTTTGTGTTGCAGCTCAAAGTGGACAAGCTGAAGTTAATTGAGCTTTGTGGTACATCTGAATCCGAGTTTTCAAGTGTAAGTGGCTGTATGTGTAGTCCATGTTGAATGTGCGATTATTTTATTGTATTTTCAATTGAGTGGTGTTATTGATTTTGAACCGGGTGTGAATGGCCGGCCTGCTGTAGGTTTCTGTCACCATGAAGGATTTGTGTCATGACGTGTTTGGGGTTGCAAAGGAAAAAAAGGATGCTAGGGAAGTGCAATCAAATCGAGGTATGTACTTTTCTCTATTCAGTAGTTGATTGTAATGTATTCTGAGATGTGAGCTATTCTGTCCATTATTTTAATATTTACTTTGCATTGAAAATTTGTTTTTGTATCCCACTTTTTTGCAGATTTGCTTGACGCTTTGCCAAGTAAAAGAAAAGCTGAGGATGGAGGTTATTTGTCCGATGATGGTCCTGAGGTACTAATGTCTAGCTTCTCTTTGTAATTTGCAGACATTTTGGTTACCTTGTGAAAGGGTTTTTAACCCTAATGTTTTATAGACATTCAAACAGCCGTTGCATAAATGTACTGTTGTTTTGAGTTAACCTGTTGGTTCTTAAATTATGAATAAAATTCTAAGGTGTGTTTTTATACAATTCTTTCACATGTAGCTCAACCTTAAGTTTTCTTTTTCAACGCTCATTGTTTTGAAGCTCGGCTTTCTCAACTTTCTTCAATGTTGACGCAACACATTGTTGATGCCTTTCTATCTTTTATTGTCACTGTCTTTTTACTGTAATTCTGTGTTGCAGTATTAAAAAGACTACATCTTTCTAGACTGAATCCATTAGTATCTCCTTTTGTTTGAAAATTGTAACCATTAACTATCATTTACAAACATAGTTGCAGAGTCCTAACTTGGGTAATTGACTAATTGTTCCCAAAGTCCTTTGTAAGTTAAAACCAACATCTGACCGGAGATTTCTTAACTCTTTCTTCACTTGCTATTGCATAGTCGATACATGGTGTACTTCACACAACAAACCGGGTATAGAGTTAGGTGCGTTACATGGAGCGTATAGGGTTAGAGTTAAATCACTGACTTGGATATTATTGAAGTACCCGCCAAAGGCTTACCTTTGTTCGCGTTCGCATTCTTGTGGTTTTCTTGAGATACGATAATACCGGCTGGCTCTCCAGGGCAATGTCTCCTCCATTTTAAGTTTGTGCTCAATATTCATAAGTATTTGCTTATTGTATAGTGTCCTCTCTATTCAGCAAAGGGTCTCTGTTAGTTGTTCCATCAAATTATAATGATTTTAATTTGGCAAATAACTTGTTGAGGGATAACTGTGGCCTCAAATGTATGTACCAGGAAGTGTAGTTGAATTATTTATGTTCTCCAAAATAAGTTCACTACAATCTGGTCTCCATCTTGTATTTGGTTTAAAAAGTGATGATGGTCACGATTAAATGCAAGATCTATCCCATGCGTTTTAATCCTCTAGTGCTCTTGTTTTCTCATCATTGTGCTGTCTTGAAGGTGCATTTAGTACTTTTGTTGGATATTTGCGGTAGGGTGTGGTTTCCAAATTTTATGTTGGTATAATTTGACTGTAATTCAAACTAACATTTGTGTTTATACAGCTTTCATGTTATAAAAAACGCAAGCAAATGGAAACACGTGATTATGAAAAGTGGAAATCCTCAGTAGTTGCATCCAATCAGCAAAACAAAAAAGAAGGTATTGAATCAATATTTGGATTTTCTCTTTATTGGCTAAGAGCCAAAAATTCATGATGCTTGACCCTGTTTACTTTCTCACTTTTTGTAGCTCCTTGCAAACGAACCAAACAAAGTCGTCTCAACTTTATTAAGAAATCTTCCGATACTCAGGAATTAGAGGCCATGTGAGATGGTATTGCTATGCCTTATGATAATACATGATTTTGTTAGAAGTTCAGCACATTATGAGAGATGGATGCAGAAATATGACATGTATTGATGCCTCTACAATGGAGCTCAATTTTGTTTAAAAAATGTATTTTCTGGAATTTCCAAAGCAGTAGTGTACAGTAATAACTCTTTTCAGGCCGGAATTCCAATTTTCTTTTCTTTTCTTTTTCTATCAATGTTAATTAGCTTTTAAACGGTTTGCTAACAGTTTGTACATGCGAAGAAGTTAATTCCTCCATTACTCGACATAACGATTTGACTTTTAATTTTTTATTTAGTTCTGGATTTTATTTTTAGATGGGCATACCTGGAGGCTTGCATGATAATATTAATAATCATTGTAACAGCTGGAAACGTGATTTCTAACATTCATTGCTAAACAAATTATTCTATTAAGACTTAACTTTATTTACACGTTGACCAGTTGAAGTTTGATATCTATTATATATGTATGGCGTCACGGAGTATTAGTAATTAATATGTGCAAGTGGAATCTGTAGAAGGTCAAAGATGTTTAGCATTATATGCATTTCTGGGAGTGTTTATAATTTAGTGGTTAAAAGAAAGGATGTTATGAGTAACAATAGTTTAATGAAATTTATTATGCAACATTTTAAAATATATTTAACATATGTTCAAAATTCATATCTCAATTTATTGATGGTCATTTAACATATATTCACCATTTGTCTTGATGTGAATCTTAGAGGAGTTGAATTGTTTTAGTATCTCTCTTGATCAAACAATTGGTTAATATGTATAGGATTAAATATGATTTTAGTCCTTTAATTTTCAGTAAATTTTGAAATTAGTTTATTTTAAAACTTTAGACAAATTTAGTTTTTCATCTCTCGAAATACGTTAATTTAGTCTTTTTAAACAAATTTTGTTAGGTTTATTTGATGTTTCGTACGTATTTCAGGATTGTATTTGAGTTGTTTATATGGTTTGATATATTTTTGCTTTAATGTTAATACAAATATTATTATGAAATGCGTTTGAAATGTCAAATAAATTTAATGAAATTTGATTAAAAGGATTAATCCACGTATTTAAAAAAATGAAAGATTAAATTGGTTTAAAATTTCGAAATGAACTAATTCCAAAATTCACTGAAAATTAAGGGACAAAAACATATTTAACCCAAATGTATATAGTATTCACTTAATGTTCTCATAAGCTTCTAGGGTTAAAAAAAAAAAAACCCATAAAAGTTGGTTAAAGTGAAAGTCTTCCAAATTTGGAAGAAGGTCTAAGGTTTGGACAAAGTCTCATAATAATTGACCCTTTGATAACCTCTAACTTGGTCCACTTGTAGAAAATACAATTATTTATCAGTTTTTGGTAAAATTGTTGAAAATATTCTGTTGTCATTTCTTAGCCCCCAGAAAAACAAAAAACCATACTCTATATGGCCATCGGTTTGTAAAACAAACACTTCTCCATTCATATTTTTAATTTTTGTTTTCTTTATATAAAACATCAACTAGTCATTAAAAAATATTAAAGGTAAAGTACTATTTACATATGACTGGAACGAAATTGATTTTATCCGAATTTTTTATTGTTACGTAGGAAAATAAACTATCTTCTAAGTATAATAAAGTTGAGAAGACTTGTTGTCAATTCTTCTTGCATAATTATGTACCTTCTTGGTAAAATTCAACATTCTCATGTTGTACATTAAAATAAGTTAAATTACTACTTTGGTTCAGGAATTTTTTTTTCAGTGTTTATATTTAGAAACGATCTCTTCTGATATATATTTAAATCTCTTTTAGGCATCGCATAATATTTGAACCCTTGTTAGATATAGTTTATACCTGTATTTTAGTATAAAAAATATAAATACAATAAAATAAAATACTTTAAACGATTAGTATGTTAATCTTAGGTTTGAGAATAAACTTAAATTCTCTATTGAGTTTATGGTCTAAATCTTAAAAATATATACTAATTTTAATATTTTAAAATATATTAAAAACTTCTTTAGTATAATAATATTTTTAAAATTCAATAAAAAAATCTGAGATCGAGAATGAAGTCTGTAAAATCTGCATCCTAAATCCACTAAACTAAAAGTGTTTATATATTTGTTACATATTTTAAGATAGAGTAAAATAAATTATGAGAGCTATTTATGGAATGATTCAACAACCGACCATTTGATTTTACTAATAAATGCATTAATAACTTAATATGTTTAAGGAGAATGCTAACCAGTGCTCTTAGGACACTGGTTAAGAAATAATAATTGTGCTTTGATATCATCATTTTTATATTGAAAGTTGAAATAATTAAATACAGTAATTAAAATAGTATAAATGTACATAATCAATCTTATAACGACAAAAATACCATTTTAAATGTGTAGACAATAAATTACTGTTACAAAACAAGATTTTGAAATTTTTAAGGTCTTTACTAAAAAGAAAAAAAATCAATTAAGTCTTAAATTGACACTTTAATTATTCATTTTTTGTAACATTTTTAGATGTTTAACACTATTTTTTTGTTGGTTTTTCTATTAATTTATACGTTCTTATGTTATTTTTTTTTAAGTTTTAGATGTTTAACACTATTTTTTTTGTTAATTTAAATTTTCTTGTATCTAATTTTTAGCAACATTAAAATATAGTTATTTTATTATTTAATTAGTTTTTAAATTTTATTTGTGAACATTAAATAAAATATTAAATACACATGTACAATATTTATGGACATTTTTGTCTTTTAAAGAAAATAAAGTTGCATTAA
>Ga0214543_1007995_pt1 | contig 17649 bp, 9 predicted proteins | sample CNSS2metaG_FD_160094 | JGI IMG/M metagenome (GOLD analysis project Ga0214543, IMG submission 160094) | Root nodule microbial communities from cowpea collected in UCLA plant growth center, Los Angeles, California, USA - CNSS2 | ecosystem: Host-associated > Plants > Roots > Nodule | place: USA... | reverse complement strand
ACATATCACCTATTTAGAAAAAGATAAAATTTATATTCACAAATCACAATTACCACAATGCAAAACATAACAATACTCATACCACTTTAATTAAATAAGTATAAATTCAAAACTTAAAAAAAAAAATTACCATAGTAAGCGGAAAGCACAAAATCCCTAAATTTCATAATTAAGGGTTATAATAATTTGAGAAAAAGTATAATTAGGATTCATACCAATTTCATAAAAGAATCCCTAAAATCATAATTAGGTTTATACTAATTTGGGATAAACTTAATTTGAAGAAACATACTAAAAGAATCATAAATCTAAGATACATAGATCATAATAAGATACTAACATTGTGAGAGATCATGTGAGAATGTATACTTCAATCTCAATCTATGTATTTCCTAACTTTTGTTTTCCAATCTATGTCTTTGTATTTATTTCTCTTCACACACTTTCATGATAATCTCTTTTATAAATCAATATCTCCATTAAATTTTTTATTTTATCTTTTATTATAATTTCCATAATATAAATTTAATATAAATAATATATAAATATAATTTTAAAAAATACATATATATATATATATATATATATATATTATATAATAAATTCCAAAAAAAAAATTGGAGGAGCCATGACTCCCCTATATCATTCAATGATTCCGTCACTCTGCATCCCAGTTAAATTTGTATCAAACTTTGAAAATCAAAATAAGAGAATTTACCGTACTTGATTTTGAGTTTAGCTCTACAAGGAACCACTTTAGTTAACCATCGCTCATATTTAATTGTATTGACTAATTAGCGTGCTTTGGAAGTTCTTAGATATTTCTCTCTACCGCGACAAAAAAAAGTATTAAATATTTCCGAAATTTTACCACCATGCATACATAATTATATGAGTAATTCTCATATATCCCATCCATAAATAACGTAATAAAAAAATACTTTTTTTTTCTAGTCGGAGTACACCTATAAATAATAGGAGAAACAAAAATGAAAACATTTTTATAGTTCCGTACTTTAAGATCTACGTATGAATACCCAATAAAAAAAAACTATTATTTAACATGCAACTTTTAGTAAAAATTAAAAACTTTCATGTGCAAATTTTTTTACCAAAATTACAAACCAATATGTTTAATTTATCTGACAAAAATTACAAAAAATACTACATAAATTTGACTTGATTTGACACAAGATTACAAATTTTGTCCGTATAATTTGTTTGGCAAAAATTTCTTATTCAATTTTATAACAAAATCGTAAATCCTATAATGACACATACGTACCTAACCCCATTGTTATTCATTTTTTATATTCTTCCTTCGCAGTTCTCGATCTCAAATTTTGATGAGTAGTCATTTTGAGAACTAACAAAAAGAAAGTACATAATCGACGATAATGAGAACATTTATTTCTTTCTACTTTGTTGCTAATTGGCACCAGAAATAACAAAAAGACCAAACAACTCGTTTTTTTATCGAATAAGAGCACGCACGTATTCAACTCAAGCCAGAGAAGAATGGAATGCCATAGGAGTTCAACCATTCATTGCCTTGAATGAAATTTGCAACGGTGAACTGGCTTGCCTCGGTGGAGTTGGTGATGACCCTATAACCAGGCCACGTAACTCTGCGACTTGTATTTGCACCAGGACCTCTATTGTTGTACTCTCCATAATACAAAGTATCCAATGCAAAGTTCCCATCCCATTCCAACCACCCTGCAGGGTCTATCAGATCCTCCATCAAAGAATTCAGATAAACCGTCCTCGAATACTTCTTCCAGGGACGACCCAGGTAATTCCTGAACTCAGATTTCACAGGGATCAAATCAGCAGCTGCTGCAACCTTGCAGTTGATGATGGAAATACCCGTGTTTTGGTTCGGGTCTTCTCTGCCTTGTGCGGTGAACAGGTTCCTCTGGTTTGGATTAGGCTTGCGCGCGTACAAGTTGCAGTTCTGGAGCACCGCCGCAGCGTTACCAAAGATGAAGTCCACGGTTCCATAAACGTCGCATTCGCGGTAGAATTGACGCAGAGAGTGGACGTAGAGCGTGTCTTGGTAGGCCACAAAGCTGCACTGGTAGAAGGCCGAGAAGTCTGCACCGCTTCTTAGAGCCACCGCTTGGTGTTTGCTGGGCCCGGCCGAGTTCTCAAAGGTTATACCTTTTGCTATGAATCCGTCTCCAACCACAGCTGAACCACACAAACATCAATTCCATGCATAACAGTTAGCTTCACTCATTATGTTTTCCGAAAGGATAAAGCAAAAAGCTGAGGTAAGTGTTTATAGTTAGAGTTGTCGGCAGCTGTCATGAAATATAAACGAAATATATGTAGGCCAAGTTGTCCTGTCATGAAGGACACGTTATTTTTGGTTTTTCAATATATAAGACAAAGTTCTTATGCAATATATCTCTTACTCCTTTTTTTTGTGCTGTCCATCCTGTAAATCCATCCATTTCTTATGCCAAATTATTCACATTCTAATTCTTCTTCCTAGAATGTTACTGTCAACAAAACAGTTGTTACTGTCATGAGTGTTGCAAGAGTATCATATTGTTAATATGAGCTTTAATATATGAATTTAATTGTTAGACTTGAAACAAGTAGTTAACTAATTCTAATCTAATTTGTTTCCCAGAAATGAAAAAAATAGGAAATGACAAAGCGCAGGTTCCGATAGTAGCAATTTTGTTCAGTATATTTGTCAGAGAACCGACACTGGCCCGTGATTGTGATATTCGAATATAAGTTACTATATAGAGGATCTGAAAATGTAGATAAGGGTCTAAGTGCTTCCCACTTTATCCTGAAAAGTCTTGCCGGAAGTGGATGTGCCGTGACCTAATCCAGATTACGCGTTCGAATGTCTGTTTTACCTTTACTATTACTATTAATAGCTCTAATAATTCAAGCAATGATATTTTTGTCGTCTGGAAATTTTTTAATTATGACTTTTCTCTCTATCTTTTTTCTTCTATTGGTTGCTATATATTATTATTATCATTATTGTCTTCAAATGAATGAACATTAATTAAGACAAATAACTTGTTGGACTTTTTGTTATAAGGAAATTAGGAAAGGTTTGAGTAAAACGCACCGACAGTGGCAGATTGGAAAGTAGTCCAGCCATCAACAACGTTCCTGCTTGCCTTCACAACAGTCTTTCCAATTCCATCTCCGACCCACATCAGATTCGTCTTCCTCCTTATTACCTCCACGTTCTCGAAGTATGCCCCAGCTTTTATGTGTATCACAAATCTACACATTTCCAAAATTTACCACTTCATAAAACGTCAAACAATTCAAAACTTTATCAATATGGTTTTGGATGTTATTGTACAAATTTAATATTAATATTACACAAAACTATTTATTTTACGTTTTTTAACTTTTATTCTGAAAATGCATTCAATGCATCATTTAATATCCTATCGCTATTATATAACAGATAATCTATCATACATTAAAGATTTGGTGAATCTTTCTTTTCATTATATATAAAACATGGTGGGGGAGTTTGTTTGATATTACTAACTTTTTTTCAATTAAAAAAAGAAAAACATATTAGTGATGAATGAGGTGATAACGTGAAGGATAAGGTGGTAGTACTAGCTAGTACTTGCCTGGTTGCGCTGGAGTTTGGAGCTGCAGCCACTGCTTCAGATATAGTGGTGAAGTTGCCAGTGCCATCTTTGGCCACAACAAGGTTGAACTTCGTTTCATTCACCGGAGCTTGAAGCAACTTCCGGTCTTTAGGGGAAACCCACGACGGGAACCCGTCTTTCATCTTTCCATATTCGGGAAAAATCTCGTTCTTAGACTGTTTCTTCTTTTCCGGCACTTTCTTCAGCATGGCCAAGGAGTTGCTCACGAGATGCGAAATCTCCAACAGCCCCTCTTCAATCTTCTCCCTCACGTGCCCTTTGCTGTAAGCAAAGCCATCCAGACACGTGTAGAGGTTGGTCATGGCGCCGCTTAAGAGAGTCTGCGAGTCGTGGTAACGCTTCGACCCTATTGTGGTTTGGGAGAGATCCGCCACGGTGGTTTTGAGCTCCTCCACGGTTTCGTCGAAGAGGTCGAGGCAGTCGTCGAGAGCTCGCTGTTCCAGTTTGTTGAGACCCGGGAGCTTCTTTCGGAGACCGCTGCAGTTGGAGGAGGACAATGTGACCTCGTATATGGTGTGGTTCACGACAGAACATATCATTTCTGGTACGGTTTTTGAGGTGAGATCCGGGAAAGAGGTAAGGGTTGAGACACAGAGGTCCGGGTAGAGTGTTCCCTCGCATGTGGAGTTTGCTACATGGAAATGGAGCTGGGTTTGTTCCAGAGCTCTGGTTGCTTCTGCGGTGATGCTGAACTGGGTTACTGTAAAAAGGAGTAGAAGATGAACCGCGGAGAGAATGCAGGGTATGTGAGGTAGCATTTTTGATATGGTAGAGAGAAAGAAGAAGAAAGAGAGGAAGTGATAGCAGTGGATCTCTGGTGTGTGAAATGGGGTGGTAGAAATTCTGTGGATAAATAGGGTCGGTGGTTGCTGCCATTAATGAATTAGTGGGGGCTTCTCTTTAGATCTCACTCACTGTTTCTAATTTAATTTGTCTTTTAAGTTCATGCAAATTACTTTCTCTTTTTCAAATTTACTTTTGTTCTTTCCTGTTTCTTCATCTAAATTTAATCAATATGTTCGATACTAAAAAAAAAAAAAAAAAAAATAAAAAATTTATTTTTTTTTTTTTTTTTTTATAATTAATAATAAAAAAAAAAAAAAAAAAAAAAACTCTCCATCACGTCATTTTCTATTGATTATTTAATAATAGATACAGAAAGAAACAGCACAGTAAATTTATAATAATTTTTTTTATATGTTATTATTTAGTTAATATAAAAAATATATATATCATTCAACTTGGATGATAACATAGCCCATGTTGAATGATGCTCGTGGTTAGTATAATAATTGATAGAGAAAAGGTTTTAAAACACATGAATAGGCTTTTCGCTCTCACTGTCTTCTTTTCTGAGAGTGCTTTCTTTTTTTGTATCACTCTTGTCGTGGCAATGCTATTTGTGTCACATATCCCTTTTGCTTTCGCCCATGTGAAGTTCTTTTATTTTTCTTTTAGGTGATTTGATTTATATAGTTTTAAATTTAGGTCAATAAATCCAACCTTTAAGATATAAAAATGGAGTATAAAAAGATAAGAGGAGACACATGGTTCTCAAGTTTTACATACTATATAAGCTTAATTCTACTTTTTTTTTTAATTTTTTGAAAAATTTAATTTGATCTGTAATTCTTATTTCGTCAAATTAAACAGTTTAGTTTTTTTTTTTTTTTAAATCCAACTTGTAGTAAGTGATGAAATTGAAAACGTCAACGGTAGAGTAAAAATGGCTGCATGACATGTGTATAACATGAATTTCCAATATGGAATTTTATTTTAAAATTAATAGGGTAAAACATGAAAATTTTAGAACTAAAAGGAGGAGGGGGTTCTGCAATAAAAAAATTATTAGAACAAAAAGGACTACACTTGTCATAACTACTAATTAAACTAAATTAACTACTAATTAAAAGTAAACAAACTTACTAATCAAAACTAAAGATTAAACACCACACATAGTTTTAAACAATCAAAACAAAGATATTAATTGTTTAAAATTAATATTTTTAATAATTAAAAAGCATATTGCTCACTCTAACAAAATTTTTCAATTATTTCAATTTCCAATTTCGTCGTCCACACAAAGTTACAATATATAAGATACATATTAATTTTCTTTTATAATAACATATATGTGTTTTTGTAGGATTTTAATTCAATGCTTTTACAATGTTTTTCAATTAATACAATATACTCTATGAGAATTTGTTTATAGTGGGTTAATAAACTTACAAGATTTTCAATCTATTTGAAAGTGTTCGAATGTTTATGCATCCATTATTAAAATGAACGTAACAAACAATCTACTTATATTATGAATCAAAGTTATAATGATATTTAAATAACATAGCTATTCTTTTATATTAATTTGTTTGGATGCTTTGAAACATTAAATTTTTGCCTTTAAACTTGTTTGTCTGTTTTTTCTTTCTTATCTTCGTAAATTAATCTTGACATTTATATCATCTTTAAACAAAAATTGAATTTTAGTTATTGATTTATAAAAAGTTTAAGAATTATCCTTTTGACCAGAGATTTAAATTAATTTAATCATAAATAGACGAGAGCTACATTTGCTACAACCACACACAAAACGTGCTTCCTAACTTATGTTTATGTTTCAACCGTTTTGGTACAACTAATTACCAACCTTGCATGGCACAACGACAGCACAATTATCCTCAGCTAACTGTAACAAGAAACTTTTTAAATGTGATTTAATAGGGGGGATAAATTTAATAATATCCGTTTCGACTTAATAATGATGAATTAATCTTAAAATTAAGCTTGTAATAATGTATATAATATAACCTTTCAATTTCTTAAAATACTTATATTTAGGCATTATTTTGAATTATTAATTATTAGAAAAATTAAAATTAAAATTTATTTATCATTAAATAAATTTATTAAAAATTATAGTCTATCATCTTTTTTATTTAAGTATTTATTTATTTTCAGATTTCATAGTTTTTAATAAATTTAAAATAATTTATAAATATATTTTGTAAAATATATAACACTTAATTTAAAATAAGTTTCCTTCATTCCCTTCATTTTGGAGAGTAAATTTTCAGTATTGGTTATTTTATTTATATAAAAAAAATCTTCACATTAGGCTTTTTTTAATCTATATTTTGTATTTTAATTTTCAAAGAAGATAAAAAATATCAGAAAATAAATATGATTCTTCTTCTATCAAACGTCATAAAAGAATTAATGAATGAAAAGATAAAGAGAGAAAAAAATGAAAAAATAATATAAAATCAAAATTATAATCATCACAAAAACATAAATATAGTATTTTTTTTCATAAGAGTAAATTACGCAAAAAACTATAAAAATCTCATTTTCTACCTTTTTTCTTTCTTTCTTCCTTTTTTTTTTCATTCTTCCTTTTTTTTTTTCATTTTCACCTTAATTCAAACAAAATCTTAAGAAAACAAATTAGCGTGTCTTGCCAACGAAGAAAATAGATTAAATTTTCAATTAAAAAAAATTATATATATATATATAAAATAAATTTGAGTATTTTTAAAATTTTAACTAATATTTTTCTTGAATAAATTGAAAACTGTTTTTATATTCTATTGTCAGAACTTAAAATTTGAATACTAATGTTTTCTAAATTATTTTTATCATATTTCCCTAAATAATTATTAATTATTAGAGTTATGAATTGTATCAAATTATACTTGTTGAATTTAGAACACATTATAATTTTTTTATTATCATTGTGACGTTTAACATGTTACAAGGAGTTTGAATTTATTGTACGCTAGATACAAATTAGGCTTAATTTCGAAAATGACGCAGATTTATTCGCTATTACGAAAATGGATAATTTTTTAAAATGTTATAAAATAGGATAAGTCGTGTGAGGGAGGGTTAGCGATTTTTAAACCAGAAGACATACTATATTAAACGACTTTATAAACGCATTTTTAGTTTTATCGTTATTTGAATTCAGTGGTATGAGTAAAATGTTATATATATAACGTGTATATTACAAAAGCTCCCACAATTTGAGTGATATTTTTTCCTCTTTTTCGGATGCCGTTTTTTAACATCGGATTGCTCACGAATTTTGGTTCATTTATACTTTCATTCACCTTGTATAAATAGAGCATTATATTCCTTTCTTAAACATACATCTCCATTCTCTCATTCATTCTCATTCGTTGTATCTTTTTTTCTTTTTTATATTTTTTCTTTCATCTTAAATTTATTTATTTATTATTTTTTAAGAATTATTTTACTAGTTCTGAGATTCAAAAATTTTTTGAGAACTTGTCTAATACACCGCATATAAGTCTTTAAAGACAGTAAATCTATACTCTAGAGAAGTCTTTTTTATTCGTGATTTTATAATTTTTTTTTAACTTTTTTTCAAAGGTCTAGCCTCCGCAACTTATTCTACTTCTGTATAATACATTTAAGAATTGCCCATTTTCGTAATATCAAATCAAATCTGCACCCTTTTCATAAATAAGCCGAAGAATTATCGTATCTTTATTACAATATTAACTAGTTGAAGAAATAATTAGTGTAGCTTTTTGTCATAATAGTTGGTAAACACATCCTCAGCATATGAATCGTGCGAGATGAGTGAGAGAAGAAATTCGTATTGTGACGAAAACATTATAAAAGAATGTTCCAATGATCTTACGTGAAAAAAGCTAAGACAATATATACACTTATTATTTATAATAAATCCAGTATTAAACCAAAATTTTTAAATGTAAGAAATTAGATATTAAATATTTTTTATGCATTTATTGGTAGTGTATACTCTGATGTGCACAATATCAAGTATAATACACTGTGAAACTAGGAGATCATTGTCGAATAAAAAAAAAATTGAAATGAAAAGGGAAATGGATTTTCAGGTGCTTTTTTTATACTACGTGTTTCATGCTTTCTTTATGAAGTAATCATCTTTAACAATACAAATATGATTGGCGAAATTAAATTTCGAAATTTCACTTCAGATTATTTGATTATGCTTGTGTTTTTGTCTCAACAGTCAAAACTGTAAGTGTTTACCTCCTATTAAGTTTTCCACATTAAAAATTCGGGTGCCCATGATCTAATTTATGATGCTACAATTATTGTGAGATCTTGGATCTTCCTCTGAAGTTCTTCTATATTCAGAGATTTGTTTATGCTGTGCTAACTTGTCTTGTCCCTCTACGAAGGACAAGGTAAGGAACCACACACTTTGCATCCATTGAATACATTGTTTGAGAGTTTAATGTAAGGATATTTATATGAGTTGGGCTATTCTTTGTATCCCGGTCCAAACTATATGCTTTTTTTGGCTGACAAAAAACATTGAAAACCGAAGTGCCTAAAAACTTAACATATCACATAACAATTAATTTCTTAAACGAGTGAGTCAAAATTATATATAATGTGTTTTGAGAGTCAGATTTTTGGGCTACCCTCTGCATTATAAACTGAGTGTTCTCATCTATTTAGTACCATGATTTATATTTCGCATCTATTTGACATTAATGTTTTAAGAAAACACCGGCTTAGAAAATTTTGAGCGTGTTACAGGCTGGATATTTGTATATTATTCGGCCAAATCCTTTTGTTAAGTTAAGTTTATTGGAAATTTATTATTAGAAGCCCTTAAAGTCCATGCCAGGTAGGGTATGAAACAACTAGGGCTTTTGACAATTCTATTTCGTAGTCATTTGTTCAGATCTAATTAACTTACGACTAAGATTCTTAACATTTTTGTCCTTATTAGACGGTCAAAGCACAGCATAAGGAACAAACGCGTCATTGTCCCAGGTGCAAACTAAAACACTAATTAATAAAAGAAGAAGTTGAAAATTAATTATATTAACACTAAAAACCCAGTTTATCTTGGCAGTGTTCACGAAAGTTAGTTAATGCATGAATAATAATATACGTGCACATGAAGATTATGTAAATTGAGTTGACAGGTAGATCAGTGAACCCTGCGCTGTAACCTCATTTTTTCTTATTTTGATTTTAAGGTAAACTTTGATTCTCTTCAACGCCTTCGCTGTAATACTATATTTACAAAAGGAGCTTTTGTTCCAACTTGTGAAGTGAAGAGATGTTTAATCTCAAGTTGTTGGGTACTTGAGCCAGATCAGATCTTCACACAAAGTCAAGTTTATTTTTTAAGCCATTAACACGAAAATAAAGGGTCAAGCTAGAATTTGTGTCTTAAACAATGCAAAAGTTGTAATAAGTTCAACTCTTATATTGTTCAGCAACTAATACTTCCCCAGATACGCTTTTAAGCTTGAGTCGTTCATCACTTGGATAGGATTCACATATAAACATCCGTGTCTTTATCTCCTCTTCTAGATTTGAAATTTCTTTCTTTCTTTTTGCCACACTCACACTTAATAAGTTTATTTAATCCGAACTACAGTAATTAAGTTAGCAGGAAAATATGAGAGATTTTTCTGTTGGTAGATGAGAGTCATATAACAAATATTAAAATCAATAAATAGTGTAAATGTGGTTAAGCAATTAATAGCTCACCCCTGAGCAAATAAAAGTCACCGATCCCAAGAAATTTGAAGTAAATTTGGATGTATGGCCTCACCCGATTGAAATTTTAAGATTATTCAATGTTTAAAAAAAAAATTCAATTATCGAAAAGAATTGCAAATATTCTTAATTAATATTTATGTGATAAGACAATTCATTTCAATTCTTAGGACTTCCATGTCATGATTCAGAAACCGGACTTGTGGAGAATCATATGATACCCCATGATATAGGCTTTAAATTTAGCAACTTGCATTTCCAAAATGGTGGACCTTATGGAAATGTTAGATTTATGAAATTTAATTAGATCTTAGTCTGCAATAAAAGCAAAAGTTCTTTTTCAATGGAAGGAACAATGCAGCATGGACTTTCTCTAATTTGCAATGGCAAATTAAGTCTGAAATGACAGCTGCACGTGTAGAGTGTTTTGAGAGGAATACGCAATTTTAAAAGCTTTATTCCTTTCAAATAAAGATTTAAGCTAGGAGTAATAGTGTAACATAACTATAACGCATTTTAAGCTTTAGATATGTTTTTTACATGATCATCAAGAAGAACATCTCACTACATTTTCCAATTCCACCATCTCACATTATTCTAACAAATCAATGTTTTCAAACTCAATCTCCCCCTTAACAATTGTCATCAAAAATCAAACTTGTGACCTTAACTCTCGTACCAATTGTTAGGATCAAATGCTTACCATTAGACAAAAAACTATACTCATTAGTCAGAATACAACTATTTTTACTTAAGAGTGTAACAGCTCAAGTGTCACGATTCAATTATGACCTGACTCACTTGGCCTCTGTCACGAGACAATTGATGCCACCTGCAACAATAAGCGCTTACTACTTGACGAAAAGCTATAACTATTAGTAAGGGTACAACTCTTTTTACCGAATAATGTAACAACCCAAGCGTCACAATTCAATTGTGACTCAGCCTACTTGGCCTCTACCATGGGATAATTGATATCATTTGTAATAATCTCCTCCTCTGCAATTGTTCTACCACGAATCTCACTTGTATTGTGACTTGATCCATCTGACTTCCGCGGACAATTGTGCGACCTGCAACAATTTCTATATTGTTTTGAGTTATCTTAAGTAAAATTTGGATGAAGGAACTCTATCCCAATTGTAATTAATTCATGTGCTCAACTATATAATTACATCAATAGTTTAAAATGAAATTGTTTAACTTTATTTTTATTTGAACTTAGTTATACAAATCCACAATTTTAATGTCTTGAAAGAATTAGATTTAGCTGTTGATGGAAGATACTCGGAAAAAAGGAAAGGGGGTAATTAGAATGTAAAATATCTTTATTTAGGGTTTTCCATGGCTGAAAGGCTTAAATCCGTCAAAACTTGCAAGAATTTGGTCCAAGTTGTGAATGCAAGCAATCTTGCAAGTTGGTTGTAGAGTAAACAATGGGTAACTCAGATTTTAGTTTTCCAAATCTTTTTCCATGTCATAACAATGATTTTTGAATTTTTTGTTTAATGTAATATAAATTTATTTATGTGATATTTGATGAATTATTATGGGTGTGTTTGGTTTTCTGTTTGTAGATATTCCAGCACAAGTTCTACATATTTCTTTACCTAATTATTAAATTAACCTTTCATTTTTACTTATTTATTTTTATAACATCACTTTCTATTGTGATTAATGTTTAGTACCAGATAGACAAACATATTGTTTTTACTTTATATACAAGTTAATTCAATTTAATTATCTTTTACTAAATATATAAAATAAAATAAGTCTAACATAATAAAGTGTTTTTAAATGACTCAACCTACTTAACTCGTTCATCATTATATATAAGTAAGTTGAACCAAACTACCAAAATTCTTACTCATAAAAAAATAAGTCAGATTAAATTAACTTGTTTTTATATTAACCAATATAAGTCTTTACATCCTTAATTAAAAATTACTTTAAATTCTCATTATAAACTATTATTATTACTACTATTATAATTTCACTTAATTGATATATCACAAAATATTTAAAATTTATTTAACGTTAATATAACACTTAAAAAAACTAACGTGTAATATTTTTTAATCATATATCGTATTTTGATTTAAATAAGAGATATAAAACGAGACACTAATCTCAATTTATTTAGAATAATCATATAAAATAATACATAAGCCTTTTCTACGACACAACTTTGAATATTTTGTATACTTTTGGTACAAAACTGTGAATAATACATAAACCTAATATTAGGGTCTTCAACGTTGCACCTCGAGACAAAACCTAAAGGTTGGGGTTGACATAATATAACAAATAGAAACTAATGATCAACATCCTATGCATAATAAAAAAAATCATAGAGCTAATCTTTTGAGAGTGTAAATTATCGATTATTAAAAAGTCAGATTAATGTCTAAAATACTAATTACTAATATCAGACGTTGATCACGAGCTATACATACGTTAGCGGTCCTCTGAAGATTATTATGAATTGAATACATCGTTAATAGTAATATTGAAAAAAATAAATATTTTAATGATAATGTTATTTTCTTAAATTTTTTGTAAAGATATAATTTAAGAAAATGTTAATTAGCTCTTAATTTTGAAAACAATAATAATTTTGAACTAAAATTAAATAATAATATTATTATTATTATTATTTATCACAAAATTTTATTGTTATTACTTTGTCGTTGCTAATTAACATCCAACCTTCGGTATTTATTTTTGTCATATACACTGTCCACGAGACGATACAATGATCTCATATCTTGGTCAAATAAGCGATGTTTGTACGTGACTTGTTTTTCGTGTTTACGTGTCATATGACTGCTCGGAACCAACCTCAAAGTTGACAAAATAAAATAATATTCGATGCTATCAGATAAGCAAGCGACCAAAACTCTCACTGTAGCTTAATTTGATTTTAGTATTTAAAAGGAATATTATATCAATAAATTTTTAATTTTAATTTCGTATAATATTACTATTATTTTTAAGTTCTTTTATTTGTCGAACACAAGTTCTTTTATTTTTAATTTTTTTAATTTTAGGATATGTATACGAATAAAACCACCATTTATTGCATACATGCACGATTATAGCTAGTTCAATGAATTTCTACTCAACGACTTGGAAAATATTTTCATTATCGCGAGTTGGTAGCAGTTCATTGAGTTCATGGTAGCCATCATTCTAATTTCAGATTCCGATTTACGACCAACAATTTTATAATATCAAGTTGGTCTTCGTCTTGGCCTATATATAATGGCTCCCAACAACGTAAATTTCATTCCCATACATTCTTATAGCTGCAAGCTCCTCAAGTTTCCTTCTTTCAATAACCCAATGGCTTTTAAGAACCTGTCCTTTCTTACGCTCTGTGTTTCTCTTGTGTTATCCTCCTTGTCACCGATTTCCATAGCTTCTAATAATAAACGTGATGTTGTTCCCCCAGAAACTTTGTGCAAATCCACCGTACATCCTTCCTACTGCAAAACCCTGCTTGCTAATCAAAACGGCACAATCTTTGACTATGGTCGAATTTCTGTCCGAAAGTCCTTGTCCCAGTCCCGCAAATTCTTAAACCTAGTAAACTCATTCCTCCAAGACAGATCCTCTTTGTCTCTTCCCACAACTCGCGCCCTTGAAGACTGTCAATTCCTCGCTGAACAAAACTTCGAATACTTATCAAACGCACTCGACAATGTCGATAAAGCTAGCGATGATCTTCCCACCACTGAAGCTGAAGACCAGCAAACCATGCTTAGTGCCACTTTGACAAACCAAGAAACGTGTTTAGAAAGCTTACAGAGCACAGCTTCCGATGAAAGAGTGAAGAGTGAACTTCTCTCATCACTCTCTGATGACACGAAGCTTCACAGTGTTTCCCTTGACCTGTTCATCAAGGGTTGGGTGCCTGAGAAGAAAATCTCAACATCGTGGCAACCCAATGGGAGACACTTGGAGTTCCACAACGGTCGTTTACCATTGAGGATGTCTAACCGTGTACGTGCCATCTATGATTCTGCTAGAGGTCACGGCAGAAAACTGCTTCAAGATAGCAGCGAGAGTGTACTGGTCAGCGATATTGTGGTTGTTAGTCAGGACGGAAACGGGACCTTCACTACCATCAACGATGCTATAGCAGCTGCGCCAAATAACACAGCTGCTTCTGCTGGTTACTTTTTAATTTTAGTCACTGCAGGTGTGTACCAGGAGTATGTCTCCATACCCAAAAACAAGAAGTACTTGATGATGATCGGAGATGGGATCAATCAAACGATTATCACCGGTGATCACAACGTTGTCGATAACTTCACAACATTCAACTCAGCAACATTTGGTATGTCTTCCTAGCGTTGTCGTTTTAACTTTTGTATTGAATTTTTGAAAAGAAAAATATTTAACATGAAATTTGGTGCGACTTGTAGCTGTGGTAGCACAAGGGTTTGTAGCTGTTAACATGACATTCCGAAACACTGCTGGGCCAAGCAAGAACCAAGCGGTTGCAGTGAGAAACGGAGCTGATTTGTCAACTTTTTACAGCTGCAGCTTCGAGGGGTATCAAGACACCTTGTACACGCATTCCCTTAGACAGTTTTACCGTGAATGTGACATCTACGGTACCGTTGACTTCATATTCGGAAATGCTGCGGTTGTTTTCCAAACATGTAACATGTATCCACGGCTTCCCTTGAGTGGTCAATTCAACGCCATCACTGCACAAGGCAGAACAGACCCAAATCAAAACACAGGCACTTCTATTCAGAACGCAACTATAAAAGCTGCTGCTGATTTGGCTCCCGCAGTTGGTAGCGTGCAAACATATCTTGGGAGGCCATGGAAAGAGTACTCAAGAACAGTTTATATGCAGAGTTTCATGGATAGTTTGATAAATCCTGCTGGGTGGCATCTATGGAGTGGGGATTTTGCCCTAACCACCTTATACTATGCAGAGTACAATAACACAGGACCTGGTTCAAGCACCCAAAACCGTGTAACGTGGTCTGGTTATCATGTTATCAATGCTACTGATGCGGCTAACTTTACTGTGTCTAACTTCTTGGGCGGGGATAGTTGGCTTCCTCAAACTGGCGTTCCATACAGTAGTGGATTGATATAATCAAACATTCAAGTTGCGAGCTAGTTACGTGTAATAAGAGCAAAGTTGCTTAACAGTTTTTGTAATCCGATGCAAAATTGTTTCTCTGTTGTATTTATAAATAACTAAAATGTACTCCAATGTAAGGTTGTGATTGATTCCTTGTTATTTACGAAAATTAATAAACATATTTTTAGTGACGGATATATATTAATTATTGTCTTGAAAAAATCACTTTAATAGTTGTAATTAGATGTTAAGTTGATTTTTGTGAATTTCATTGTAGTTTCATTAGATGTATATTGTTATTAATGATTTATTTAACTATTATTTAAAAAGTATATACTTGTGTTATAAGTTTTACTTTCATTAATGATAAAGTCAATTTAAAATATATATATATATATATATATAAATAAGTGCAAGTCTTATTTTTAAATTAATTTTGTAGGTTATAAAATTGAATTAGACTTGAAAATTCATTCCTTAACCAATTTTAACAAAGAAGTGTATTTTAATAAGTGTAATTTTTTGTTTTCATAATTTCAAAATTTTACTATTTATATCAGGTTAACACGCAGTAAAAAGAATTTTCAACTAAGTACTTATTTAACTTTTAATTTGCTGATCTAGTAAGGCTTAAAAATGTCCCAAAAAATATACAATGTTTTCAATATCACTAATAGAGTAAAAATAAAATAAAAAGCTTAAATTGAATATTTTTAAAATAGAGAGTAAAAAAAATTATTAATAATACTTAACTAAGTATTGTATGTAGAAACTATTGGGAACCACGATAATTCTGTATTATTTTATAAATTTTGATGCTGATAAAAAAAAAATTATAAATTTTGATGTTAGAGAAATGTACTGTCAGTTTTAAGAACGTATATTTTGATTAAGCGTCTTTGAACCTTGTTTCACCATTCTTAGATAAGTATTATGACGCTGCTTAGAGTGACAATATGAATGATATCTTAATCACTTAAAAAGAAAAGTTGATATCTTAAGTGATTATTGATTTTTGTGAAGAAAATTCCATAATCTGAAAGATATATATTTGAAGGACTGTGAAATATTAATAAGTTCAGAGTAGATATTTTGGGTTGATTTTTGTTGGGAAAATCTCAAAAAAAAAAAATCGAAAGCAAAATCAAGATCAAATGTTCTCTAAAAAGATAATATGTAAAATAATAAAATGCATAAAATAAGGAAGGGAAAAACCAACAAACACTAAAATTTATAATATGAAAAAATCTCAGTAGCACACAACTTTGTCTAATAAGAACTTCCACTAATAATAATTAATAGGTACACCACAATTTTTCTTAGAGAATCTAAAGATCAATAGAGAACTATTTTCTTGAGCAATAAGGTGAATAACAAACCCAATGGATACTCTAAATAAATAATAGGGTGAACCCCAATATATAAGAAGAGGGAGGAATAAAACCTTTTCTTAAATGTAGCTTCTCTCCATAGACTTGCATATGATAAACTGGTTGATCTTTTCTTCTTCTTCATTCTCTCTGATGACTTCTTTCTTTTCTCATCAGAGTGTACTCATAACTTTTGTCTCTTTGTTTCTCACTCATTTTTCTTTCATAGCAAACTTGATGTAAGAATTGCATATTTAAATTACAATAATGGGTCACAAACTAATAAAATAAAATATCTATTTTATTTTTCTTAATTAGATGAGTGTGGATCCAATAAATTGTTGACCTACCTAACAGTTTTATACCAACTATTTTGGACGTAACTTTATACTTACATTTTTTTTAGTTATTTAAAAAAAAATCTATATATTGATTGGAATTGTCTAAATACATCCTTATTAAATATATTCTTAGTTTACTTTCTTTTGGCCTATGAGACAAACATTTAAGTAAATCTCATAATAAACAATGGTTTTAGATTATTATGTTAGATAAGTTAAATCAACGCTAAACTCAAATAGATATTAAAAATAAAATTAGCATATGAATTAGCTAAATTATTTTAAATATTCTAAACTCAGTATTAATTTAATGTGGATGTTATTGACTCTTAATCAAAAGCTTATATGTAGAACATATTGTTCATAAATTTAAAATCTTTAACTTTTTTTTATGTATATGTGACGGGGTTTAATCGATTTTTGATCGATGATATCGTTGTCGATAAATTCACACGAGTTACTAACACTATGTTTACGGCGCTTATTTACTGTTTAAACACATGGACATGCCAATGGGGTTTGTGTTTGCTTTTAGGTGATTATAGATTATTTCAGGGAACAGATTTGCAGGATAAGTAACTATTTGCATCTTCGCATATATATATATATATATATATATA
>Ga0214543_1007994_pt1 | contig 17650 bp, 4 predicted proteins | sample CNSS2metaG_FD_160094 | JGI IMG/M metagenome (GOLD analysis project Ga0214543, IMG submission 160094) | Root nodule microbial communities from cowpea collected in UCLA plant growth center, Los Angeles, California, USA - CNSS2 | ecosystem: Host-associated > Plants > Roots > Nodule | place: USA... | reverse complement strand
ATATGGTTTATGTGCTTTCCATTTCCTTTTTGTTTGAATCAATCCATCATCTTCTTCTCTTGAGCTTTGTGAAAGGAACCTTCACATCTAGATAGCTTGCTATCTTAATGTCCAGTGGGGATTTCACTTAGCTTTCTTAATCAACTCACACCATATTCAATAATCTTAAAAAAAAATAAGATAATCCTTCATCACTCTCAGAAGGTCAAATCAGTGATTAATGGAGTAATGAATGCGTATCTTTAATTACTGGGGTCCACGCGTATTTATAGAGCATTAATTATGTTTGATTATCCCATGGGCCGGGCCTTGGCTTGGGCTCTAGCTTGGGCTGTAAGTGGACCTGGGCCCTAACCCAGGCCCTCAAGACCTATTGAACGCGGGGACTTCCATTTTATTAAGTATACTGAAGTTATCGGCCTCAACTGACTACTTCCCTTGACGATTTGTATTGCTCGTGTGCCGTCTTAGGCAGGTAGTTCCTCTAGACGTCTAGGTTACCAGTCTTGGCCGGCTACTCAACTGCCTTGGTATATGGTGATCGTTTTATCATTATTTTGTTAAGTTAGCTTGGTGTGGTACACCAGCCCCAAGCCTTGGCCGACATAGGTGTCGGTTAAGGGTGATATGTGTTGATATGCTAGCGGAACCGGCTAGGTGTGATACAATTTCTTTTGCACCTCCAAAGATTTGTGGTGTTCCATTTATGCCCTTTGAAAATTAAATCAAAATTAAAAAATAAATAATATAAGAGTAATAATTAAGCAATGATGAAGTTTAGGAGGTGGTTGGTGGTTGACTCAACAAACGAATTAAATGATAGTAAATGTTATATTATGACCCTACATCTCCAAATCTCTTGCCCTTTTACACCGGAAGTCAACTTTTGCAAACTGCTCCACTTTTGAAAACTGCTGCCACTTTCGAAAATATCAAACATAAAAAGTAAAAAAATTAACATAAAAACTAAAAAAAAACTACCCCCACTTACGAAAGTCAATTTCCGAAAAGAGAGATAACCGAAAGTCGACTTCCGAAATTCATAATTTTTTAATTAAAGATTAAAATAAGTACGAATTAAAATTATTACAAATTACAATTATTAAAAATTAAAATTAATTACAATTTTAAATTATAACAAAAACTAAAAAAAAAATTGCCCCCAAAAACAATTATAAATTAAAATTATTACAAGTTAAAATTATTATAAATTAAAATTATTTCAAATTAAAATTATTAAAAATTAAAATTATTACAAATTAAAATTATTACAAATAAAAATAATTACAAATAAAATTTTTAAAAATTAAAATAATTACAAAGATAATTACAAATTAAAATTGTTACAATTAAAATTATTACAAACTAAAATTAATTACAATTTAAAATAAAAACATAAAAATACTAAAAAAATTAACATGAAAACTAAAAAATTACTAAAAAATATTACTTAAAAAAGTATTAAAAAAAAAAACAAAACCGGAAATCGACTTCCGAACATTCACTTAATCAGAAGTATCAGAAGTCAACTTCTGGAACTCACCAATTTCACTTGCCTCCACTTTCGGAAAATGCTCTACTCGCGTAAAAGTCCCATTCACCAAATTATTTTTGTTTTATATTTATCTGTTGTTATAGGAATATTTTATTATTTTTATATTTTTAATTTGAGAAAAGTGATATTGAAAAAAGTGGTATTAACAAATTTAAAAACATAGTAAAATTCTAATTAATTAAAATTAAAATGATTCAAACAATATAATTAATTAAAAGGTTTAATTATGCCTTTGATCCCCATTTTGGAGTCAAAATCTCAAAATGGTACCCAAATTTTTAAAAATCTCAAAATAGTCCCCTTTTTTGTTGAAACTTCTCACGTTTGCCCTTTCCGTTAAGTCAAGGTTGACGCCGTTAGAGGAAGTGTCACGTGTCAGTTCCTCGATTTTTTGAATTTTTTTATTATTATTTTTTTTAATTTTTTAGATTTTTTTTATTTTTTGAATTTTTTAAAAAAAATCAAAAAAATTGCCACGTGTCAAGATGTCATCGTGCCACGTGGCAGTGACAGTGACACGTGTCAGTATTATGCCAGATGTCATTTTCTTAGTCTCAGTTTGGTCCCTTTATTTTAATTTGTCTGAATTTAGTCCCAATTTTTGTAAAAATAGACAATTTTGTCCCTCTTCAAATTGAAACAAAATTTAATTTTATATAAATGTTATACAAATATTTTTTATTAAATTTGATATTTTTATTCAAATTGATATTTTTATTATATATTTTTAACATAGCTAAGTTTATTTAAAATTATGTTTCATATTCAACTTTACTTAAAATTGTTTTCAAATTTTTAATTTATATGTGTTTTATTGTAACATGAACTAGTTAATTTATGAATTTTTTTCTATTAACATTATTTTCTATTAACAACTTTTAAACCATTTTAAATAAAGTTCAATGTAAAATATGAATTAAATGAACTTAATTTGGTTAAAAATATTTACTTGAAATATCAATTTTGATGGAAATATTTGTGTACATTTATATAGAAATTAAATTTGATTTCAATTTGGAGAGGGATAAAATTGCTAATTTTTACAAAAATTGGAACTAAATTGAGACAAATTAAAATAAAGGGACCAAATTGAGACTAAGAAAATGACACGTGGCGTAATACTGACACGTGTCACTGTCACTTTCACATCACTCTGTCACTGCCACGTGGCACGATGATAGCTTGACACGTGGCAATTTTTTTATTTTTTAAAAAAATTGAAAAAAAAATTCAAAATAAAAAAAATTCAAAAAAAAATTAATAAAAAAATTCAAAAAAACGAAGAACTGACACGTGGCACTCCCTCTAACGGCATCAACTTTGACTTAACGGAAAGGGCAAACACGAGACGTTTCAACAAAAAAGGGGACCATTTTGAGACTTTTAAAAATTTGGATACCATTTTGAGATTTTGACTCCAAAATGGAAACCAAAGGCATAATTAAACCTAATTAAAATTATCAAAAAATATAAATAATTATAATTAAAAAAATTTAAAATTATAATTAATTATAATTATTTTATTCAAAATTATAATTGATTATTATTATTATTCCAAATTATAATTAATTATAAATAAAATTAATCAAAAAATTAATTAATTAAATTTATTTTAATTAATATTAAAATTAAGTTAAAATAAATTTATTCAAAATTATAAATACTTAAAATTATAATCTATAATTTATTAAAATTATATTTACTCAACAATAGAATTATTTAGAATTAAAATTATTTCAAATCATAAATAATTAATATTATAATTAATATAAATTATAATTAATTAATATTAAAACTTATTTACATTAAAATTAAGTAAAAAACTTACAGCTTAACCTAAAAAATTACATAGCAGCAATGATAAAATAATAAATATTAAAAAATTTAAATTAAAAAAGAGAAAAGCAACCAAAAGTCGACATCCGGTATCGAATAACTTTGGAAGTCGACATTTGGTGAGTTAAGCCAACGTTGCTAATTCCATTCACTCGAAGTCGTCCACGTGTTTATTGAAGTCGACTTCTGGTGATATTTTTCGCACACCTACGGAAGTTCACTTCCGAGTACAACACTTACAGAAGTCACTCATCTGCTACGAAAGTCACCTTCAACTACGCGAGTCACCTACGGAAGTCAATTTAAATTACGAAAGTTGACTTTCAGTATTAATGGCTTAAGAAAGTCGACTTCCGATTGTGTCATTTTCATGTTGTTCATAGTGGTCTACGGAAGTCCACTTCCAAAATTTATCTTGGTTTACGGAAGTCCACTTCCGTCATCTTGTGGCTTACAGAAGTCGACTTTCGGAATTAAATCACTTGCGGAAGTCGACTTTAGGTTTATGGTTTACGTTTCAGGCATTGATACCACAGATCTATACTCCAATCAACTAATTGATGCTTATACCTATAGATGCATGGCAAACATGACAGCAACAACACAAAAAATGAAAAACTACGAAGGGATATTATTACATATGTTAATGTAGAGGAATGTCAAAGGGGAAGAGGAGAGACCAGAGAACATAACTAGTGAGGATTAGCTTGATGGGCAAACTTAGAGAGTGAGGAGAGTAAGGCAGAGGGAGGATTTGGGGTGAGGACGACTGCTAGGTTAAAAGAAAGAAAGTGCGAGAGTAGTTTTCAGAGAGAAGTGATTAATTTAAAATTTAAAATTGGTGAAAAGAAAATTTTGGATTTTAAGAAAAAGGTGTAGAAGAAATATTGAGAGTGCAAGAAGAAAACCCTTATATCAGAAATCTCAAAAAAATTGCAAACGGTTACTAAGAGGGTGGTACACGCTAGATTCAAAAGTTAAAAAATAATAATGAACAAATAATAATAATAATAATAATAATAATAATAATAATAATAATAATAATAATAATAATAAGCAAATAAAAAGGAGTAAAATGGCATTTGTAAAATATTTTTTTTATTTTCTTAAAAGAAAATCATTTGATTAATTTAATTAAGAATTAAAAAAAAAAAACCATTTTCGGCCTGTTGGCTATTTTTTTTTGTTAAAATTAATAACCCATTTGTTTTACATCCGCACCCCCTTTGTTTATATTCCTACCATTTTTTCTTCTTCGTTTTCAAAATCCCAAAACCCTCACCTTAATACACTCACTCACGCACTATACATACACCACTAATTTTCGCATCTAGAGTTGTCAAAATGGGGTTAGAACCCGTAAGCCAATTCGGCTCATCACAAGTTCGGGTCAGGTTGAATTTTTTTTTTATAAATTTCAATACAAGTTGATTTTTGACCTGACTCACCTAGAACTCAGCTCAGCCAGATTGAACCTTTGAGGAGCCGGGTTGGTAAGCCAACCCGCAAATAAAGGGTCACATAACTATTTTTTGTTAAGTTTGGCTTTGTATTTGGGTCATGTTAGATTTTTCTTTTTAGCCAGCACATAGATAATTTGTATTTTTGTGATTTTGATATGTATTGGGATTATATTAAAGTTTATTTAGATTTTAATTATAATTATAATTTAGTTTTGACTGAAAAAAATAAAAAAAATATATTTTTTTAATTAAGTGAGCTCGTGAGTTAATCCGTTTAACCCATGAACTTATGATAGACCAAATCGAGTTAACGGTTTTTGATTCGTTAATAAATGAATCAAATTAAATTAACTCACTAAATAATTAATCTAACTCACTAAATAATTAATATGTGATCTTTTCAGTCGAGTCGGATATCTCAACCATCTCACTATTTCACTCACATTCACTTACTAACACCTCACATGACGCACACACTTCTTCATATTACCTCACAACCCTCACCTCACACACCACGCCTCACTATTCACTCAATCAGTGAGCTCTGACGCACACACACTAAATGGACTCACCTCACAAAACCCTCACAGAACACACGCCTAACACTCACGCTCACGCACCACTAACTGACGCCATTCACGCACCTCACACCACTCACTCACGCACCTGAATACCCTAATCTCCTAACCAATTTTGGGGATCCTTCTACACAGACCCAGATTGGTAGCTGAGACCCTCATCTTCTTCCCTCTTCATCCTCCCAAAAACTTTCGAACACTGCAACCCAGGCACGAAATCCCTCTCCATTTTCCCTTTTTCCTTGGCTCAACCCCATTCATAGGCTTCCATTTTCTCTTTCCTTTCCCACGAGACACTTCACCTCTGCTACTTCCGCCTCAACTCCGCCAGCCGCGGCCACTGGCATTTACCGCCAAACTCTCACGAATCAAGCTTGAAGACAAGATTCTCTGCACGTTTTGCATTTCTCTCTCGTTCACGGAGTATCGAAGGGGGTTGACCGCACCTGAGCCCTAAACAACCATTGGTCGTTAGTGCCTTCGAGGTTCAACTCCGTTTCTCCTTTCTGTCATACTTTGCTCATTATTTGGATTCTATTCTGGAAGTGATTGGTGCTGATTGAGAAGAAATCACGTTTACAGAATTTAAGTGTTATTGTTTGATCTCCCATTTTTGTCTAATTGCCCCGAAAATTGTATAATTAGTTTCATACTAAAGCATTTGGTATTGAGCTGGATGAATGTAATATGTGATTTGCCTTGTTATCCATTGGTATTGTATTCGGATCTATTTGAGCACATAATTATTTGGAGAGTCATTGCTTTGAGGTGATTAGGTGTAATATCTACTGCTATTACGCTTCCCTCTCACTCAAGCTATCTTCATAGTAAAGAGAACTCACACCACTCTCAAGTAACTCCAAGATCACTCTATCGCAACACTCACTCACAACTTCAAAGGAAGATTGTAGAGGTTTACAACAAACTAAAAAAACTCTCATTATTCTTTAAAAGCATATACAAGGCTTATTTATAATTCTGATTCAACAAAAACCAGAATTAACTCAACAACAGAATTGCTGAATTCTGTTTTACAAAGTTGTTATTACAAAAACTATTACATTAGGTCTGATTTGAGAATGAAAACACAATGAAATTGGTGATGCTAATTCTTTGCTGTTGCTATTATGATTTCTGGGTTTCTTTTCCATCATTCTGATTACTCTGCTAATGGAATTTTGGTTTCATTTAGGGGTTGGGTTTAATTCTGTGTATATGCGTTTAGGTTCAGTGTTCATGGTTTGGGTGGAAAGGCTTCGTTCATGTCTAACTTGTTCAAGCAAATTCCATAAGTTGAGTTATAATGGTTAGGCCTAATTGGGTATTATGTGGTTTCATGTTCTGTTTGCACCAATTAAAACTGAGATAATGATTATAATGTAATGCATAAGTATGGGCCCGTGACAATTAATGGTTTGTCTTATTATACCTTTTTTTTTTAATTGCATGTACAGGATTCAACCTTCTTAGTATATCAATTCCTGTGATGTGGTGTTATTTAATTTGAAGTTTGTGTATGGCATAATGAATTTAAGTGACAATATTCTTTCAAATGTATTGTTTGTTTTTTTATTTGAATTTGTTTTTTCCATTTTTTCACCTCTTTTGACTTGTCTCATTTAGAGTTGTTTTTTAATTTGGACCTAATTACAAGTTCCTTTTGGCATGAATACTTTTTTATAACAAAATGTTTATTTGTTGAAATTTCGATATAATAACTTTTTTTTAAATAAATAAGGTTATTAGACTCTCGAGTCTATGTAAACTCGTGAGAGCTTCATAGACCGACTCGTAAACCTGTAGACTCAGAGTCTATTACATCCCTATTTCATATAAAAAATTGTATATAGTATCATACCAATTTAGAATTTAATCACCAATGCAAATAGTAAATAATAGTTCAATAAATATAAAATAACTTAGTTCAAGAAACATGATTATTATATAAGTTCAAATTTCAACAAACACATAAATTAATATGAATAAAAAAACATAAATAACTTCAACTTTATGACCCTAATCACCTACTTATATCATCTTCTTCATTAGGATCACAATAATTTGAAGTAGTGCCGGTCTCACTTCCAGACATTATAAACCAGTTTCAATCAATTAAAAATCAAATAATTTAATTTTTAGAAAACCAAAAATAAAATAAATAAATAAAATAAAAAACAAAACTACATATATATTATATATATGTAACAGAACAACAACGAAAGCCAGAGAAAAAAAAATGAAATAAAAAAACAAAGAAAGATATATAATATATTATATATGTAATGATTAATAAAAGTAAAAAAATAAATAAAAAAACAAAAAAATATATATTATATACGTATGTCATTACTTCAAAAGAGGGAAAAGAGCAACGACGCCACTGAACTAGCGTCCGGACGGAGCTGCCACGCGAGGCGATCAGAGTTGCCGTGCGAGACGATCGGAGCTGCGACGTGAATGACCGGAGCTGAGATTTCGAAATAGGTCAATGTTTTCAAGTTCGATTTTCTCTTCTTCTTCGATTAGGGTTTTCGAGTTGGGCTTCAATCTCTGTTTTCGCTTGGATTTTCGATTTGGAGCATTGGGGTTTTGGTTTGGACTTAAAATCCGAAAGCCAACAACATGTTTTTGTGTCATTTCGTCTCGTTCTTCGAACTCGGTGACTCGCTCTCGAACTCGCGAGTCTGGTACGAGTCGACGAGTTTACTCCGAGTTCACTACGACTTTGAAAAAAAACGAGTTTATATACGAGTTAACCCGTGAACACTGTCATGACTCGCAGACTCGTTCGGGTGTACGAGTCAACCCGCGAGTTTCACATATTTTAAAATAAACTTTTGATATCCGCATTGTCTGGTATCCGTTTCAACTAAAATAATTTAAAGATTAGTTTTTTTGATGATGTTTGTATGGCCGTTTGCATCGTTTGACATCCCTAATAAATGTTTTGGATATCTGTATGGTCGTTTGCATTTGGTATCCAATTATTTTATTCAAATATTTTTAAACCTAAGTTTTTGAATGTTTGTATGACCGTCAGTGTCGTCTAAACATCCATAATAAAGGTCTAAGTACTTTTGTGACCATCCACGTCGTCTAACATCCATAATAAAGGTCTAAGTTCTTTTGTGACCATCCGCGTCGTCCTAGAGCCCGATACTTTTTCTTTTCTTAAAAATTCAAAAAAATATATTTTTAAATTTTAGGACTGATTACACTGAGTTCTGGACATTGAATGGAGGTGACAAGAGGGGTTTAACCACGAAACATGAAGGGTATTGCGAATCTGAAGTTTGAAAATTATTGAATGCGTCAGTGTGATCTGCTTAACTGATAATTCTAGACTGTAATGTTATGAAGAAATTGTATGCTGACTAGTTCAATTTTGTTTTGAATTTGAAGAATTTGAGTTTTGCAAGAGTTGTTATTATGTGAATGTTTGAAAATGTTGAATTTGGGAGGGATTCATTCGCACAGGTTAGTTAAATTACAGAGAGCTCGAATTAGTCTAATTGAAAGGCTTAGGAATTTGTCTTTAAGGTTGATATAATTTACTTCCTGCACCTCCATCTTATTCTCTGCGCACCCTTTCTGATTATTTGTTATTGGACTAGATTTGTATCATGCACATCCATTGATGACAAGGGCCTTATGGGAGAATCAAACAGTCTTGTTTCTTAGGGTTTATAGCACGGTGTTACTTCACTGAAACAGTGTTGCGTGCATCGTTTTTGCGGGTAGCATCGATTGATGAGGGTGAGGAATCTGAACACTGCTTAATTGTTGAATTGGCTATTTGTTAATCAAACTCAATGTTTTGGATTGTATTGTGTTGTTGTGCACAGAGTCTGGGAAGTATTCGGAGCTATGCAAAGCATCTTCGCTTAGATGGGGTGAAGGATACTATAGCCATTGCATCTGGCAAAGGTGGTGTGGGAAAGTCAACTACTGCTGGTAAAGCCCTTTTATCCTTCTTTCTCTTTCATCTTTGACAATTTTGTTGTGTTGATATGAATGAGTGAAGTTCTGTTTGAACTTTGAATTTAATTGAATTTACAGTTAATTTGGCAGTTGCACTTGCGAGAAAGTGTCAGCTCAAGGTTGGTTTGCTTGATGTCGATGTGTATGGACCCAGCATTCCCACAATGATGAACATCAATACAAAGCCTGAAGTCACTCATGGTATGTCTTTTCTTACTAAATAATTTATATTGGATAATTTCATATATGTGTTAAGATTCAATTGCAAGGCACGAGACTAGAATCTTACATTGCAAGATCTTGGGCTCTCTAGCTACAATAGGTAGCTTTTGAGGTATGGTTCTCGCAAGGTTCTTTATCAATTGGTATTACAGTCTTCCACTATGTCTAGTTGCTAATTAGCAGCATGGGTGGAAACAAATCTCCTCTAGAAAACCTCTCTTCAAGATTAGACCAGATACTTGAAGCAGTGTCTCTCCATATAACACTCTGGGCTATGGAAGGAGAAAGAGATCATAGGAGCCATGACACAACCATAATGTTTGCTCTCTCCCAGGCTGGGTATATATGACTAGCACGGGCTGTAGCTGAAATGGTTCCCTCAAGAAATCAAGCTCATCTGAAATGATTGTGACCATTGCTGCTAATGGGGCCTTTGAGTATGGAAGAAACAATAACCAGAGATGGGTTTTCAGATGGGTGAAGATAATATGGTAATGAAGGGTCTTGAGATGGATCAATATCCATGATTGAATGTAGCAAACCAGAGCTATGATAATCAGTGCTCTGATACCATATCAGTAAAGCTAAAAAAGGAAATTAGGTCTGAAATAGTGTATCATATTTTCATCGCATTGAAAGCATAGCTGTAGAGACAATAAATAGATACAGCCAAACACTAACAGAAAAGAAAATAGGCACCTATGCTAATAGAAAGGTGAAAACAGAAGTTGGTGCATTGCACCACTAATACAGCAGGGGAAAGCACAACTGTCCCAAAAGCAAAAACAGAATTAATTCAACTCCCCTCCAGGTGACGTGTGTCTGGTCATTTAATAATACAGGTCGACTTTCATATTTGAAGGCCTTGGCCTCTCTAACTACAATAGCTAGCTTTTATACTGTGGTTCTCCCAAGTTTCTTATCAGTGTGTGGCCTTCAATACCAATCATAGTTTGGTTTCGAGTTTTCACATTCCACCAATGGTGGTGATAATGTTGAAGCCATATATTAAGCTTAATTTTGTGCTAATGCTCTTTCAGTTTCCATTACAGTTAGTTTTAATATCTTGCTGTTCATTTATTTTCAGATAAGAAAATGATTCCAATTGAAAATTATGGGGTCAAATGTATGTCAATAGGGTTCCTTGTGGATAAGGATGCCCCGATTGTCTGGAGAGGTCCCATGGTACATAACAGCTGTTCTTATTTGTTTTTATTTTCCATTTCATTTATTATTTCTTGCTGTAACAGTCTTCTGCAACTTAAGTTTTTTGTTGGGATATACTATGAAGGATTTGTTATTGGTTGCATGTTCCTTGCAAAAAGCATCTTCTATTGTTTTCTATCTGAACTTCTGTTGCTGCATTATTGTAGGTGTCAAATGCCCTTGAGAAAATGACAAGGGGAGTTGACTGGGGTAAACTTGACATTCTAGTAATGGATATGCCTCCCGGCACTGGTGATGTCCAGATAGCTATGTCTCAAAATCTGCAATTATCAGGTAGTTAATTCTGCATGATTCCTTCCGTGGGGGTTGTTTATATATTTATGATTCTAGTAGTCTATTATGTGTTTATAATACTTAAGCTATACCAGTAAAATCAAATATAATTTGAAAGCAACTTTGGCAAACAGCTTGAACCTTCACTATGACTTTATGCACTTAGTCTTTGTGGTTCATGTGCCTGATATAGGCAACTAAATTTTCATGAAGATTGTAGCTAGACCTGTTTACCATGCTACCTTAATTCAATTGAAAATTTTCAATTGAGTACTAATTTAATTATAATCATTAAAACACAATATTGTTTAGTTTAACTAAATCAAGATAAATTTGAACAAAGTATCGTTATATTTTTATATTTTATACTATAGCATTACTAATATTCCTTTGTATTGATTCTTTCTTAACTAGTTTCCATAGAGTTAGCTTTCTTTGGTTATTCATTGTCAAGGGTGCTTGTATGGTAGGTGCACTCATTGTTTCAACTCCCCAAGATGTTGCATTAATGGATGCCAGGAGGGGCGTAAAAATGTTCAATAAAGTTGATGTTCCGGTATGATAAGTCCCTTTGTATACTTGCTTTGTTGCCTAATAACAATATTTTGTGAATCTAAATATACGTGTGTGCATTTCTGTTGATGTTCAACACTTTTAACATTTGCAGTGTGCATATAGTAAGATGGCATTGTGCCATCATTTGCATGAATTTTGAGCTAGTGGCTGTTAGCAAGCCCAATGACGAGGCAGACAAGCCCAAACATATTTTTGATCGGCAAAACGGGTGAAACATAGTGTCAAAATCCACTCTTGGCTAAAGGAGGCCTTCATTCAGTAGTATTCAGGCTTGTATAGGTTTAGGGCACAAGTGAAACGTCTGTTAAGTGTCTCTTATTATAAGAAGCGTACAACATCTGTGTTGAGGACATGAATGAAATACAAGTTTAGTTTTTTTCTTTTTTTTTTGTGGCTTTATTTTATCCTAGCTTGCCCTAGTTTATATATCAGTGGCACATATGCACTGGATCCTTGTTAAGATGTCTGAATCCCAATTTGTTAAATCAATAGACTGTATTTGATTGTATTTAGGTGTGAGAATGAAGGCTTATTTCGGGAAAATTATTTATGATGGTAAAATTAGTCTAAATGTAGACGATAGGCTTATCTTGTATCCAATGTCTGGTAGAAGCATATATGTTTGTGTTTATGAGGTCTTTTTTGAGTTTTTTTTTTTTTTTTTTTTTTTTTTTGTTTTTTTTTTTTTTTTTTTTTTTTTTTTTTTTTTTTTTTTCGATTTTAATTTCACAGCACTTAAGTCTGCCAATTAACATGCTACAGAATGAAATCCATGATTCACCATTACTATATCAACATGTCTTTTGTGATATGCTGTTTGCGTGTCATATGAAAGCTGTGACTGCATCCCACAACTGATGTCCATTCATGAGAATTCCAACTTTTCTTACAGATTTTGGGTATTGTGGAAAACATGAGCTGCTTTAAGTGTCCACATTGTGGCCAACCTTCATACATATTTGGTAAAGGAGGGGCTCATGGGACAGCCTCCGAAATGGGATTAGAATTTTTAGGCGAGGTAAGTTGATTATCTGTATGCAGAATCTACTTTATCATTATAATTTCGTTGATGCTTAGTGGGGACTTCATTGAATGAAGCAACTGAACAGACTTCTTAGGTAGGGCCTATTTGGTCGGACCTCTTCAAACAGACTTTAAAAGAGGAAAAAATAAAGTTGATTTCTCCATAAATTAATATTAATTTATGCTCAAGTTTAAAATAAAAATTTGGAGAAACTATATGAGAGAGATTAATATAATTATGCATATGTTAAATTTAACTTCTGAACAAATTCATTTTATTTTTTCTTATTTTCTTTCTTAGAAGTCTCTAGAGAAATTTGTCAGAGCCTTTGTCACTTAATGATAGATCTTTTTAGACTTAAGTATCTTTTTGTCGTATTTTTTCCTTATTTTCTTCAGTTTGGTTTCTCTATTGATAAAATATTCAATCGAGTCCTTCAATTTTAAAATGCAACTTTGTGATCTTTTCAAGGTTCAATCAAGTTTCTCAATTGTTTTAAAATGCAATATGTCTCTTTTGTTTGTTTAAATTGACCTAATAGATTTTAAAAATTATCATTGGGCATTCGTAATAAATTGTATTGTGTGTAAAATAAATATCAATACTTGCTTATTAACGGTTTTTCAGCTAATTGGAAAGTGGTGTACGCTTCTGAGATGCCTAATGGGGGTGTTGCCTTTTTATCTCACTGCATTCATCCTCACCTTTTATAGATTCGGTCTCTCTTCTATGTAATCTCCAAATCCTATGGTGCCTGTGGAACTGTTGTGGTGGGGAATATCCCTAGTTGTTATACTTGTTGCTCTGGTTCCCTTTCCCACCTTTTTAAAAATTGAGGGATTTTATTGAACATTTTATGAATAATGAGACTAAGAAGAGGATTAGGCCAACTTTTTATAACTTTTATGAGACAACTAACTAAATCATTTTTGGCTTATCTTTGTTGTCATAAAATTTGTATTGGGCATGATGAATGAGTATTTAACTATTCTAATGTGTGAGTACATCCAGAAGCTTATGATTTCTGATTAACCAGATAGAATTTATTTATTGAGTATTTCTGACTTGTTTTGAATTTAATAATTATTCCAGATACCACTAGAAGTGGATGTCAGAGAAGCTTGTGATCAGGGGCACCCTATAGTGTTAGCTGCACCTGATTCAGTAGTTTCGAAAGCGTATGGCGAGATAGCTGAAAAACTTGCTCAGAAACTCAAGGAACAACAATTCCATCCAGAGATAATTCTGTGAAATGCGTTTATTCAAAAAACAATGAACTAATTACCCTCATTTTTAATCCGGGTTTTGACTTCTAAATTTTGTCAAAAGTGTGGTATAAATTATAGACCCGACACCAGATTATAGTTAGAACTGTTGGAAAATTATAACATAGTTAGAGAATCATTTTGTAATGCACCGAGAATCTGTAATTCTTGACCAAGCATTTGTGGTGGTTTCTACTCAATCAAGTGTGCCGAAAGCTTCTGAACATCTCACAGCGGATAATGTACCGATGAATATTGGAAAGAATATGAGGTATTTTTTGGGTTCAAATATGTGGTGGATTTGATATACTATTACAACGAGCCGTCATAGCGGTCACCTGCATTTATAATAAGCTTTGTTTAAATGATAATGTTTGGCCATTTGGCTATTCTTGCTGGGTCTATCTTTAAGTTGAACATTTGTCACAGACACCGGTCAACCAACCAATTGAAAGCAAACAGAATGTATATAGCTTCAACTTCTTCATAAGGTTGTAAGAGTGAAAAATATTTTTTTTCTTAAAGGGGAAAGATAAAAGGGCGGTTGTTTTCACCTGATATTGTGCTTCTGTTTATGTTAACATTTCTTTGGTACAATGTATTTGCTTAGAGTAATATATATTGGAGTCTTATGAAAGTGGTTTACGACCTTTCTACAATTTTTTTGTTTATTTTTTACTTTTATAATAAAGCATGCAGAAATCAGTGCATATAATTTTTTTAAATAAGCTTCATAATTAAGTTATGGATAAACTCTCATTACGGTCTTCATGGTACGTATTCTCTCATCGCAAGTTTATAATGTGGGACAATCACTAATAATCAATATGTATTATTACTAGGTTATTATGAGGCTAGCTAATATCCTTCGACATTTTACATCAGTTTGACTTGTGTTGTGTTGTCGATGTGGATTGAAAAGGCTAAACCTAAACAAACAAACTTATATTTTTGGTTTATAAATTCAATAAATAAATGTTTATTTTTATAGAATAAGTGAAAACACATATAACACATGTGTTCATCTATTTTTTACAATAAAAGAATTTAAAAGTTATTATAATAATTATTAAATTTGTTTATTGTAAAGCTGAGGAGCCTAAGATCAGAAACACTCACTTGTCTCTCTATCCTGAAAAAAACCTCAAGTATAGGTGTTTCGTGCTCACCGAGGTTTTTTTTTTCTAGGAAGTGATCATTATTTCCTTCAGACTCCCTTTCTCGTGAAGGGGCCCCTTTGCTTTCGGTACATTGTCAGGTACTCCTTCTTGATCAATTGTTCTATATGTTGTATCAGGGCAAAAAACTTACTGATGTTGTGCCTTTTTGTTCTATGAAATTCACACCACTCTTCTTTATCATCAGGTTTCAACTGTTTGTTGGTCTTTTTCGGAGATGTCAGTAGGTTGGTAGTGCTCACCTTTTGCAGTGACTGAGTTTTAGAGACACAACGATGGAATTATTATTCAAAGAGAATAACAAACGATGATTTATAAGATTTTTTGTGTTCTTTTGCGGTGAATGGGAGGCGATGCAAAGAGAGGAAATGCGAGATTACGGAAATTATTGGAGTGATTTTAGTGCTCGGTTTATTTTCCTAAAATAATGTGTCCAACAACATTGGAGAGGATATGTGCTGTTCAAATATTAAATGGAACTGGTTATGGGATTCTTGGATTTCATTTCAAGTCCACGTTAGGTGTTTTTAACCGGTTCTGTTTTGCTCGAAACCTATTCCAATATTTTTGGAACCTATTCAAATATTCTTCAAAATCTAAAAGAAAGATGATAGATCGACAATTTTTTTTTAACAAACTTTGACAAATAACTATTTTTGATAAAAAAAAATCCTAAAATTTTATTATTTTATTATCTTAACTTCCATTAAAAGATAAAAAAATTACTCTTATTTCATAACTTTGTCAACCAAATTTTTGTTAAAAAATTATTTTCCAATTGGGCTGAAAATAGCGTATTTGTTTTAGTTGTGTAACAGGAAAGAATCATTTAAAGTAATTATTTTAGTAATTTATAATTTTTTATTTTGTAAATTAGTATTTAAATTGATTATTATAGTGATTAATAATTTTTTATTATTAAAATTGGTTGTTAATAAAGATTTTAATGTAGTGATTTAATGAAAAAAATAATTTTAATTTTTCTTATTTTCTATTTTAGAAGTCTCTTTTCAAAAATTCGTCAAAACCAGTAGCGAATTTTAATGAAATTTAAGTGTGTTTATCATCCCAACTATATATTTATATTATATTGATATACAATTTAAAATATTTTTTTAAAAATTTAAACTGCTATTTACTTGGTCTGTACAATTTGGTTTCTCTATTAAAAAAATATTAAAATATTAAATCAAATACGCTATTTTGTCAATTTAAAAATGCAGCAATGTGATCCTTTGAAGGTTCATTCAAGTTTCTCAATTTTTAAATTTAGAACTGTTAGAATCATAGCGTAGCCAGAGCAACATTTTGTCAAAGAGAATGCACTGAGAATCTACAACTTTTTGACCAAGCATTTGTTGTAGTTTTTACGCAAGGTATGTTGAAAGCTTCTTGAGCATCTCATAAGGTGTGACTATAGGGAATGTATTCTTGAATATTGAAAAGAACATAAGATATTTTTTGGCTCAAACTTGTGGTGAATTAGATACGCATCTTATAATACACTTAGTTTAAATGATGATGCTTAGCCATTTGACTAGGATTCTTTTGGCAGTCTCTATGTCTAAGTTGAACATTTGTCGCGAGACTTGTCAACCAACCAATTGAAAGCAAACTAAATGGATAACTTCAACTTCTTTTAAGGTTGTAAGGGTGGAAAACTTTTTTCTTTTCTTACTTAAAAAAAAGGAAAGAGAAAAGGGTCACTTTTTTCACTTCTACTGTGGTGCTTATGCTTATGTTTTCGGTGGTCCAATTTGTTTGCTTATAATAATATATTTTGGAGTCTACAAAGTGATTTATGACCTTCCAACAATTTTTTTTATTTATTTTTACTTTCATAATGAATCATAGTGTATATAATTTATTTAAATAAGCTTCGTGATTAAACTTATTGATAGACTCTTATTTCAAGGTACATATCATCTCATCTCTAGTATATAATGTGGGATAATGGGCTAATGGTCAATATTTATTATCTGATGTAACTTGAGAAGGGCAGAACGACTTATCTTTTCTCAAATTTTAATGTTGAGATAATTATGATGGTAAGAAATATATAAATATAATCTCTTTCTGGTCCAACAATCTTAACTCTTTTACGTGACAACGATAAGTTATGTTGGTTTATAAAACATTGACATGTGTTATAAATATGGAAAATTCTCGCATTTATGGATATGGATATGTGTATGAATATGGAAAATCCTTGACTTTTTCAATTGGGTATGGGGATGAGTATGGGAATGTACATATCCGTCCCGTCCCCATCACCATCACCATACCCACCATAATATTCGTTCCCACCATATTCCCGTCCCGTTTAAATAATTAAAATATTCACAAGTGAGTAATCTTATATATATATATATATATATATATATATATATATATATATATATTTTTACACACTCTCTATTTTTTATTTTTTTTATTTTTTTTTTTTTTTTTTTTATTTAATTTTATAGTATC
>Ga0214543_1007993_pt1 | contig 17651 bp, 16 predicted proteins | sample CNSS2metaG_FD_160094 | JGI IMG/M metagenome (GOLD analysis project Ga0214543, IMG submission 160094) | Root nodule microbial communities from cowpea collected in UCLA plant growth center, Los Angeles, California, USA - CNSS2 | ecosystem: Host-associated > Plants > Roots > Nodule | place: USA... | reverse complement strand
TTTTTCATTACCTTTCCACCACAAAGCCTACTTCTTTTATTCCATGGTGGACCAACATGAAAGGAGCATCCTAACCTAGGTAAATTGCAAGCAAATCTCTTAGCATGAAAATAAAAATAAAAAATGTCTGCTAGACTGAAGACCTGAAAGGGTGGTTTAGGCAAAAAAAAGAAAGAAAAGACAACCTGTAACATAGACCAATTTTCTTCCTGAGTTGAAACTTTTGAAAGAGAAAATAATCATGTTTTGGAAATGATGTGTGGCCATGTTTCTTTATCATTAAAAAGAAAAATGCCATCCTTTGTTATTACCCCTTTGAGCCTTAAAGGAGCAAATATTTTTCTTTCAAATTACCTTGAACAAGGGTCACCTCACATCGATGGTTTGCACTTTTGTTTGACAGACGGTTCACCAATAAAAAAAATCCATATAGAATCAAAAAGATTGAAAAAGACAAAAAGAAAAAATAATGATGATTTGGTCACATCAAGAAAAAAAAAGAGAAGCGATATTTAGAAAAAATGGTGAACAAAGAAAAGTCAAATAAATTTATGATGCAACATTATTTAAAGATCATTGTTGCAAAATACCATCACCTCTTTTTGAGTTTTTACTATCCACATTTGCTTTCATACCCTTATCCTTGACCACGATACAAGCATAATAAAGCCCACACAGATCCAAGACTGATTGTCGGTACCTTTCAAAAAGTTTAATTCATGGAAATCATATTGACGTGCTGAAAGGTTTGTCCAAAATCCAAAAAAAGGGGAAAATAAAATTGGAAAATATGTTTTGAGATTTGCTTTCAGTGATTCAGACAGTTTTTCATTCACATGTGCCTAAAGCTCCTTAAAATAAGCTTGGTTAATCAATTAGATAAGGGGCATCCTCCTTCGTTGTTTCATTCTCACCCTCTTCATGGATTTCATCTTCATATCCTACCATATCCTCTACTCTCAGCCCAAACTTTTCCAACAATTTCATACAATTGTTCGACCTTTTTCTCTAAAATCCAAACTAGACAGTTGTTTCATTTCACCATTCAAATGACTTGTCATTTATCCCAAGATAGGGCAATTTCACCCTAACCATCATGGTTACACTAGGGGCAACGTCTAGAGTCCCTACCACATTTCAACCTCTTCATGCCTTACTATAACTGGGGCAGATCAAACACAATCTGTGTGTCAATCCAGGTCCTCAAATCAGAGAAATCTTTCTTAATTTGTCTAACCCTTTCATTAATAAATGGGGTAGTCAAACACATTTTGTACCCTGAGGCCAATCCATACTCTCACACTGGGTCAACCTTTGAAGTCCATATCATTTTTCTTCATGTCATCAATAGTTGGGGCAAGCCCAAACATTCTTGGTGCCCTAAGACTAAATCAAACTGGGTCAGTTCCCTAGTTGGTCCTCGTCATCTCATCCAACCCCTTCTAAGCCATCGAAAATTTCATACATGTTGTTTAGATAATGCTTCAAAAGAAATAAAATAAAAAGTTTTTCAATAAATTGACCAGACCAAAGAGTTGATTTCAAAAGTGAAGAAAAAATGAAAGAAAAATAATTTCTCATGAAGAAGGGAACACCCTATTATCTGACCGAAGGCAAGTGAAAAAAAAATAAACCGACTTGGGCAATCCTTTTCACCCAATCCTTCATTTCCACTGCCCCTTTTGAAACAACATCCCTCGTTCATTCAAATTCTTCTCCAAACACCAAAACTGGGGCAGTTTTGTGAGTTTCACATGAATTTTTCACCCCCAATGCTTATAAATCCCCATATTCTGAAATAAAACCCATTGTTTGATCAAAATCTTTGTGTATACCAAAACTGGGGTAGTTTCGTGGGTTTCGCATGAATATCTCACCCTAACATTCATTGATCAATATCCTTATACCCTTTTTTTCATACACTATAACTAGGGCAATTTTTGGGATTCTTGTGTTTTTCAACCTGATATTCACAAATTGCTTCTCCTTTGAAGGGTGTGTGGAGACAACATACCTGCACGACTATCTCAATCTCCTTCAAACTCTTCCCAAACATTTCTAGCTTTCACTCACTTGTGAATTGAAACATGCGTGCACTAATATCATAAAAGAGAAAGTCAAAGATATACTCATTTTAGATGTTAGACCTCGATAAATGTGACATTCCTCACTTTCATGAAACATTGAAAATAAATATGAGTTTGATGATTGCAAATGAAACAGTTGGCTCATACTTGCATAGCATAATCAAAGGACAAAACACAACCAACATTATTTTCATCAGGCATTCAACTTTTCATGCATATCTGGGTTTCGACACCCTGATCCCTGCACCAAGGTTTGGCACCTTGTTTTCTCTTGCATATCGAGGTTACGACACCTTAATCCTTGCACTAAGGTTCTGACACCTTGTTTCTAATTCATATCAAAGTTACGACACCTTGATCCCTACACAAAGGTTTTGACACCTTGTTTCTCGTGCATATTGGGGTTACGACACCCTGATCCCTGCACCAAGGTTTTGACACCTTGTTTTCTTCTGCATATCGAGGTTACGACACCTTGATCCCTGCACCAAGGTTTTGACATCTTGTTTCTGATGCATATCAAGGTTACGACACCCTGATCCCTGCACCAAGGTTTTGACACCTTGTTTATCCCACGTATCGGGGTTACAACACCCTGATCCTTGTACTATGGTTTCGACATCTTATCTCTCTTGTCTAAGTTAGGGCTCCTACGCTTTACCAATGTTCTACATCTTGTTTTTCTCCTTATTAAGTTGTGGTTTCAACATTTTGTCAAAGTTTCAACAACTTGTTTCTTCTCTTAGAAAACATGACTACCAATGTTTGAACGCCTGGTCAACTATCTTTTGCAATCATTACTCCATTTCAAAATAGGTTGATTTTCATCCTACATATCTCCACAACAATGAGTTGGATGATTGAAAAGAGAACATTTGACTCTAGCAAAAATTTTCAAAATGCAGAGCATAACGAGTTTTTCATCATCCATTCATGCATTTCATGATCTTGATCTCTACAACAATGTTTTGATTCCTTGTGCTTAAAAATAAGAAAACATGTTTTCTATCATGCATGACCATTTGCATGTCATATCATCATGCCGTGTGTTGACACCAGATTCGAAAAGCAAAAACCTTGATGTCCTGAACAAGCGAACATTTTCACGCATCATACATCTTCAACCATTGTTCCTTCTGAAGGAATCAATCTAAAAAAATCATCTTTAGTTTTCTCAAATTAAGGATCATCTTCAAAGACCTATATATCCTCTAAGCCCAATTTCGTACTGGCCACCAAGCACGATTTCGTACTAGCCCACCAAGCCTAGTTCCGTATTGACCCACCAAGCCCAGTTCCGTACTGGCCCATCAAGCCCAGTTTTGTCTAGCTCACCAAGCCCATTTCTGTACTGGCCCACCAAGCCCAGTTCCGTACTGGCCCATCAAGCCTAGTTTTGTCTGGCCACCAAGCCCAGTTTCGTACTGGCCCACCAAGCCCAGTCCCGTACTGGCCCATCAAGCCCAGTTTCGTACTGGCCCACAAAATCCAGTTTCGTATTGGCCTCAAATCCTAGCTTAATCTGGCCCACAAAGCCCATCTCTCTTGGCCCGCTAAGCCTATCTCATGACCCTCTCCTTAGGAATGGTCAACTCTTGTGTTCTCCTTTTGGACAACGACCCCCTCCCTGGGATTGGTCAAGTCCAGATCCTCCTTTCATCAAGACCCTCTCCGATGGAATGGTCATTGATTTCTTTCTTTACACCAAGGCCTTCTCCGATAGAATGGTCATTGATTTCTTTCTTTACATCAAGGCCCTCTCCGATGGAATGGTCATTGATTTTCTTATGTTTACATCAAGGCCCTCTCCGATGGAATGGTCATTGATTTTCTTATGTTTACAGTAAGACCCTCTCCGATGGAATGGTCATTGTTTTCTTTCCTTACATCAAGGCCCTCTCCGATGGAATGGTCATTGATTTCCTTATGTTTACATCAAGGCCCTCTCTGATGGAATGGTCATTGATTTTCTTATGTTTACAGTAAGACCCTTTCCGATGGAATGGTCATTGTTTTCTTTCCTTACATCAAGGTCGTCTCCGATGGAATGGTCATTGATTTCCTTATGTTTACATCAAGGCCCTCTCCGATGGAATGGTCATTGATTTTCTTATGTTTACAGTAAGACCCTCTCCGATGGAATGGTCATTGTTTTCTTTCCTTACATCAAGGCCCTCTCTGATGGAATGGTCATTGACTTTCTATGTTTACATCAAGACCCTCTCCGATGGAATGGTCATTGATTTTCTTATGTTTACATCAAGACCCTTTCCGATGGAATGGTCATTGATTTTCTTATGTTTACAGCAAGACCCTCTCTGATGGAATGGTCATTGTTTTCTTTCTTTACATCAAGGCCCTCTCCAATGGAATGGTTATTGATATCCTTATATTTACGTCAAAGCCCTCTGCAAGGCAATAATCATTGATTTCTATGTTACATTAGGACCCTCTCCTATGGAATGGTTGAGTCTTTTTTTACTTTCCATATCATGACCCTCTTCACGGAATTGGTCATCGCACCCATTTGAGTCGGTTTCTATTCATCCTCTTCCTCCTTAAAATTCAGACAAAATTGGTGTCTCTATCTTTACTTATCTTTTACTACGATAATTTGGAAATGTCACATCTTCATATTATCTAATAAAATCTAAGTAAAGAGGGGCAACTGTCAACACCCAATTTTATGTTAATCATATTTTGTTTACTTTTTTATTTTTATATTTTGTTTTATTCCTTTTTCAAAAAATATGTATATAAAAAAAATGTAAAAAAAAAATGAAATAAAAAAATAGGAGAAGAGGTTAACGTAAGATCTAAGGTCTCTGATAGGTAGGGATGGTAGCTAGCTGGCTATGGTCATGATGGCTGAACAAGGAAAGAGCAGGAATCAACATCTGCTTTCAGTCTTATCCCACCTCTGGAGGTAGGAAATGAACGGAGCAGACACAACAAGTATCATCAAGATCCATTCATTCAAGTGACCTTCACCTTCTTCACTCAGGGGGCTTTCCTTCATTCTGTTCTCTAAAAAATAGAAAAAGAAACCAACACCTTCATCTTCCCCAACCTTCTTCCAACGACCACCATAATCCATCATCCTTTCATTTTCACTCCACCCCAATATTCCTACGCAACACAGATTCTCTCCCACGCATACACTTCATCTTCTACCTACACCAAATAACCAAACACAAAGAGCCTCCATTCACCTTCCCCAAACACACTTTATTCACATAACCATGCTATCCCATCCCATTGAGCTCTCCATTACCTCCATCGATCATTCATCCCCATCCACGCAAACACAAACGGAAAACAATGAGACAAACGGAAAACAGTGTGAGGAATGAGTTGGAGTCTCAAACAGAGGCATTCTTGATCCCGACGGACAGAGGGTTGGCTTTCGTGGTGCTCGCGGACCCAGTCACGGTGGCCGGCACGGTGGTTGCGAGTCGCAAATCCTATGGTACCTTTCTCTCTCGCGGAGGAAGAGAATCAACGATTGGAAAACAATGGAAGACCGGCAGTGGCTGAAACCGGTGGCGGTAGTCTACAGCAAGCATGGCCTTGTGGCCGTGAGAGGATTTGGTGCCATCTGCGACGACGAGGAAGAAGATGCGGCCACGGTCTCGCACGCAAGAAGAAGAAACGAGAAGGGGGAAGATTTGGGAAGTTGGGTTCTCGCCGGCGACGCCTCCGGTGGTGGCTGGCGTCGATGGCGGCGTGCCTCGCCGGCCGTGGGATGTGCAGTGGCAGCACCGCGCTGGAGTTGTGGTGTGCGGAGATGAGGAGGAAGAAGCTGCTAGAAAAGGGGAAGTTTTAGTTTTAATTAGGGTTTTAAAAATATTTGAACATGTCTTCTTCGTGCACCCCCCATCTTAACCTCTGCACTCCAGTTTTCACTTCATACACCTCCATAATTGCTAACCTCGCACCCCTACCACACTTGTTTCACATTTTACTCTACACACCCCTTTTTTTCTCTTTATCTCGCACCTCTGTTTGAATTTTATGCTACAAACACCCCCTGATATTTATTAACCTCGCACCCCTGCCACACTTGTTTCATGTTTACTTCATGCACTCTCATTTACTTCGCGCACCCTGCCTGCTTACTGTATGCACCTCCCATATCTTATAACTCGCACCCCTTATGTCTTTGTTTCTCATTTTTGGGCTTGTGTTTATGCATTACTCGTTGCACCTCCCACATTACTCATGCACCCTACTATTGTTGTTTTTTTTACTTTTATCTTTTTGTTATTAGTTTTTTTTTTCTTTTTCAAAAAAGGAGAAAATGAAAATATTTTAAATTATAAAAAACTATAAAAAATAGAAAAATTTAAAAAACGAAAAATATTCTTTTTGGCTTTATTGTGTCTGTCCGGTCGCTCGCACCGTGTGACACTCATTTTCAAAATTACCAAAAATACTTTTCTTTCTCTTTTAGTGTTTGTCCGACCGCTCGTGTCGTATGACACTTATTTTCAAGTAATTCAAAAAAAACACCAAAAAATACAAAATTTTCAAAATATAAAAATATCAACATTTTAAAAGAGTCTTTCTTAAGAACTACGTGATCCTTGATTCTCCATTGTGAGATACGTAGGAGCAAGGCCAGTCCTTGTCAGGTTTACCTCCAAAAAATCAAATCATTTTCCAAGTAGTTTTTTTTTTTTAAATTTCTTTTCAAGAACTACGTAACCCTGATTTCTCACTTTAAATGAGAATACGTAGGACCAAGGTCAATCCTTGTCGGGCCCAAAAATCAAAAAAATATTTTTATTTCTTTTTAGTATTATTTGTGTCATTATTTTTGAGGGAAAATTAATATTTTGAAAATCACATCAACTTTGCATTTTTAATTAAAGGTACCACCCTCGGGCGGGCACGGTAGGGTGTTAACACCTTCCCTACGCGTAACCGACTCCCGGATCCAAAATCTGGTTTTTTGCAGACTTGCTTTATTTTTATGGTTTTCCATAGTTTTCGAAAAATAATTATGGTGGCGACTTCAATCTCTTTTTAAACCCGTTTTCTTTTTTGATTCGCCTTCCCGTCGCGATTCCGGTTGCGACAAAGACCTTAACTTCCCAACCTTCATGTAGGTACAAAATCCTTGTGGCTACATTTTTCAAAAATTGAATCCTCTCTTCCCATTCCAACATCATTCTCTCTTCACACTCAATTATCCTTTTGTATAAACTTCCTTAGCTCATGAAGTCATAAACAAGAATCTTGCTAAATATTTGTGCTTTATTCTACCTAGAATTGAAATGTCAACTAAAAATTCTTTAATCCCTTCTTCTCTTTCTTGAGGGATTCTTCTCACTACAACTTTTGCTCCATGTGAAACCTCTTTATACACTTTCTCGTTCCCTCCAACAACAACCACATTCTCTTAAAAAAAACCATGTTGTTGCATAAATATTATGGAAATCAATCCTATAAGGCTAATACTCCAATTCCAGTCGTCAACTTCTTCTAGTGTCTCGCGTCTGCGTGGAATGAAAAAAGCTACAAAACCACAACCAATGATTAACACACATAAAATAATGCTGACATCTACAGCCAAAAATCACGCTTTAAAAAACCACCTTCTATGATGTACAAACAAATCCAAATTTTTTGTTGCTAAAGCATCACCTATTGAAAAACTTGAATTACTAAAACTTCAAGCAATGATCGTAGTACTATCTACTAACTTCCTTATATTATTGCATTCTTGTATTCAATAAGATAAATAATGTCATCTTAAACCAAAAGAATATATGTGAATGTCATATCGTTGTCAATCCAACTTAAACTATGTTATATTTTGAAAACTATAGGAAAAAGTTTTAAGTATAAAAATAAATAAAAAACAATAAATTAAAATTAGTTGATGTCATATCACACATTCACATCCTCCAAATATTCCAATTTTCCTACACTACTAAAGAAAAAATCATGATTAAGGAAGGAAAAGGCACACATGCGAAACTAAAGTTGTAACGAACCTTTGAGGTAGCCACGAATCGGAAAAGAAATTACGAACATGCACAACTATTGCAAACTACTTAGTAAAAAACAAATCACTGAAGCAGCTGTCGTGAACCCACGATCCAAAGACCCACAAGCATTGGACTCCTAAAGTAACCGATCTCAAATGCACCGTAGATACGAAAGTAAAACGCACTGCCTAATAACAAATCTCTTTATGGAAATCAAAATCCCACCGAGAGTAACACAAATAAGTGATTTAGGACATGTGAAATTGGGAAAGTGAAAAGCAATTTAAAAAAATGAAAGAGTGCAAAGTTAAAACATTACCTATTGGAAGTTGTGATTGAGAGATACAAAATCACAGAGCGCAAATTCTCTTATGTGATCGAGAGATATGGATTTGAAAGAGATGGAAGTCAAGGTTTTGCGAGCACACTACTCATAAAATTAGTACAGAAAGAGGATTCAATTGTTGATAGTATGGTTGTTCTTAGAGGTGAGCAAAAAAACTTTATAAAATTAAGTAAAATGGATAATTGCGATCAAATTTTGATAGTGGGATGGAATTTCATGGATACCCGATTCAACCCGAATTTATATTTTAATATTAAGAAATTCGTAAATATATTTTGAAGATTCACTATATTTATATCATTTATTCAAAATAAAAAATATTTTAAAAAAACTAATTTAATATAAATTCGTAATTTAAAAAATATGACCAAATCGACCCAGAACTTGAAACCAATTAACTTGGTAAATAAAATGATCAGATAAAAATTTCAAAATATTATATTCAGTTTATATTGGATAGGTCAGGTTGGACATGCAATCTAACCTGGTTGAAGCATATCTCTAGTTGTTCTTATATGTCAATGACAGATCTTCAACAAATATTTTGGGGTATCAAATTCTTTATATATATGTATAAAAAAATTATGGGGTGCTAAAATATATAAAATATATTAAAATTTTAAATAAATACTTAAAACTATATATTAATTTATTTATATAAATGTGTGGTGGGGCACAACCCCTATGCCTTTACCAAGATTTGCCAATGATATTAGTTATCATATGTAACATCCTGGCTGGATATTACTAATTTAATTAAAATAAAATAAGATATTATTAAATAGCCTTATTTAATTATTCATTTTACTAAAAACGCGGGAAAAATTTTCATCTTTATTAATTGCGCCAATATTCAATTAAAAGAGTATAACTCCAAGCTCATATTCCATTGAAAACGAAATGAGATAAATACAAGTCTTTAAATAAATATCCCTATGTAAGCCCTCTCTCCGGCGCTACTCTTAAATAGCTCCATCTACAACATCCTCTGCTCTTGTGTAACAAGTTACACGATCATCGCTAAACACAAACAAATAGGGTTAGCTGAAAATAAAAGAAAATAACGACAATATAAAAGGAAACAACCCCACAAACCCCGATTTACTAACTTAATTAGACGATCCTCACAAATGTACAATCTTTAGTCACTAGTCCCCCCCAAAGTCTTCATCGTGAGCATCCATATTCTACACCCTCTGATGATTCCTTTAGTTGATACTTGTTGCCACGAGTGTCTACTCGCCCCTCTGACTACAAGCCACCACCTATAGTCCACACGCGAGAATAATCTTGTCACGACCACAACCCGCAACACCAAGTGGATTCTCTAATATGAACCGTAGTTCGTATTTGTCCCAAGACTATCAAACTCGTGGGATAACACCGAGGAAGGAAATCTTCTAGAACCCATCTATACGAGCCACGATCTCACACACTCCACTGGACTTCCAAAACCACTAGACTACAACCTCGAGTGGCCACATGTTACCCCAATACAAGTTGCACTCGTAACTAGGCCCCCAACAAGTCATCTCCTCAAAGACCATAATCTAGAGTCTTGTAGCAATTCCTAAATGAATCCACCAACGTTCTCCGCGTTGCCTAACGCGACCTCAACATCGCTTGGTGAAAATGACACAAGCCATCTGGCGAAACTTCTCACGCCACCAAGCCACAGCCCACTTAAATATGCTTCAGGTCCAAAACTCGCGCCGCTAGGCACCAACCCTCTTGAATTAGGTTTAGCCCAATTTCACAACTTCCGCCTCGCGGGTTATCTTGCACCGCTAGGCGTCAACTCTCGGATTTTGCTCCAGAGTTCACTTTGTGGCCTATCGCCTAGCGGTTTACACCGTTTCACCAGGCGCCACACTAGTAACTGGTAATTTACTAGTTTTCAGCACTCCAGAATAGGTTCTAATGAACATATTTACACAAGACACTTAAATCACACAAAACATGCATTCATGACAAGTAAATACACTTTCATATCATTAAGTTGAATTCAAGTACACAATATCATATAGTCAGACATAAAACACAACCACATAAATATCCACCTTCCAAATCAATATCCACTAGACATATCAATGCCTCTCCTATATGTGTATGTCAACACATGAACACCATATCCTTGCTTTCATACATCCTAGAAAATCATAATAAATTCACATAAAATCATCAAAACAAAGTGTTATACCCAACACACAATCCTGGATAGCCAAACAATATATAAATAAGGAGAAACACATAATCATTGCCCCCAAAATATCACATGGAGAATAAAATATTAATAATGATAATAATAAAAATAACAACAACAACAACAACAATAATAATAATAATAATAATAATAATAATAATAATAAAAGGAAACAATAAAAATAAAAGTAATAGTAATGAAAGTAATAATAAAAGAAAATCAAATAGTAATAATAAAACAATAATACTAAAAAGATAAAACCATAATAATAAAATAATAATAATACAATAATAATGATAATAAAATCATAAATAAAATAAATAATAACAATAATAATAAAATAATAGTACAATAAAATAAAATAATAATAATAAAATAAAATAAAATGAAATGAAAATAATAATAATGATAATAATAAACATAAAAATAATAATAATATAAATAATAATAATATAAATAATAGTAATAATTATAATAATAATAATATATAATAATAAGAATCATAAGTAAGAAAACTTTAAACACCACGCCAAGTCAAAAAGAAGAATCATAATAATCATAACAGTGATGAGGTCACGAAGAGAACTTAATATAATGGAAACCATAAGCACCTTTATACTCTCTCTAAAACCACATACAACAAACATCAAGAAGTTAAACGATACAAGAATATGGTTCAGGAGAAGACTTTCATGCATTAATACATAACACAATTGCATATAATATCATTAAATCAGGAAATGGTAGCTCTCCTAACTTGGATTCCGTTCTCCAATGTGCTTTGAGGATTCTTTCTTGCACCAAAGAAATTTTCTCCACTTTGATACCTCTCCTGACCCTTACAGCAAAGTCTCCCCCACGCTTTCTTTACTCGTGTTCTAATGCTCTCAAGACTCTCCTCAACAACTCACATGAATTAGTATTCTAAAAACTCTCTTTCTTCTCACATTGGCTTCTTAATTATGCCTTAACTATGCTTAATGGCAAGAAAAACAAAAATTAAAAAGATAGCTTAATAGCCATATAAGGACCATTACACTATGGTTTCTCAAACCTTCTAGCTGCTCCCTACGATGGTTAAGGTTTCTAATCATTCTCATTCATGACCAAAAAGAGTTTTTGGCAAAAAGAACCTATTTTGCATATTTCAAGGTTCAAACACACAACTACACAATTACCAATCAAATCACGCCTCATGGTCCAACATATTATTAAAATAATAAAACCATTAAATTGCACTCTAATGGCATACACAAAAGTTGAACCCAAGTCCTCCCATAATAACCAAATACTCTTAATCACTTGACCTAGTATTGTCCCTTGTTTTCTCTCTCCACATTAATTAACTTAGGGACTCTCGTCCTCGCATTTATTAAATTAATATTTATTTATTTATTTAATTTTCTCGGGTCTTACATCATACATATATTTGGCTGAGGTGTGAAGTATGCTTAACTTCCTTATCCACTACAATCAACAAGTTCCATGATACTAATTCATTACTTAAAAAATCAAAAGATATGTTATAAGATGAAAATAAAGTTTTCTTAAACACAGTCCACAACTACAAGAAAAACCTTAAATAATGACCAAATTTAGTGACAAGTAGAGACCAATTTAAAAACCAATTCCTTTTGTAAGCAAAACCTCAGTACCTAATGTTAGTTACCAATATAGAGACCGATTCGTAATAGAAACAATTTTAGTTACCAATTTATAGACCAATTATAATTTTTTTAAACTAGTTTACCTACCAATAATTTTTAGTTTATAAATTAATATCTAAATTGGTCATTATAATGACTAATTATTTTTGGTCACTACATTTGGTCATTGTTTAAGATTTTTTTTTTGTAGTGATAAGGATGAGTAACATATTGCGTAATTGTACTTGACACACTTTATTGTACAGAAGGTTGGCAAAACGGGCCAGCTCGGCCCGTTTTGGCCCGGCCGTATGTGGCCCGTAAAAAATGGGTCGGGCCGAGCTGGCCCGTCAAACAGAAACAGGCCAATAATCACAACTCGTCCCGTATAGGGCGGGCCAATGGGTCGGGCTAGCCCGTCCAATTTTTTTTTCTTTTTTTTAAATTTTTAAAAGTTTTTTAATTTTTTTTCAAATTTTTTAATTTGTTTTATTTTTTAAATTTGTTTATATATACATATAAATTATTATTAAAGTCATATTTAATCAAATAAAATATTTTTTTAACTTTTATTTGATTAGTTAATGTTTTTAGTTAGATAAGTTAAAATAATTATTTAATTCACATATTAAATTATTCAATTATAAATAATAATTCAAACTTAATTTGTAGGTGTTAATGCTTTAAATTAGAATACTATTATATATTTATACATTTAAAATATATAATATAAAAAACTAATCTTTTTAATTACTTTTATTTTATTTTATTTTTTTAAAACAGCACAACGGGCCAGGACAAGTTGGCCCGTATTTTGGCCCGTCAAGTTGACGGGTTAGACGGAACGGGCCAGAACGGGCTGACAGGTTGAAATTCTCAACCCAACTCGTTCCTTTTAATACGGGCTGATGGGCTGGCCCGTTGGGCCCATCCCGTTTTGCCACCGCTAATTGTACATATTGTATCATAATTATAGCCAAATTCCATTACAAAAGCCTTATGTTCAACTATTCATGCTTTTTTGTAGATCATTGAATAACTAATAGTTTTATTTCCCATTGATGGTGAATTTTGATAAAAATTGTTGTCTTGATCAATGTGATATTGCTTTATCTTAATCATAATAGTCTTCTTTGTATTGCAACATATCCATTCTGATAGATCAAATTAAATATTTTAGCCTAGTCAAGTAAATCATTGAAGATGTTGGATATACCAATATATCTATGTGCCACGTATAAAAACAATATGGAAAAATACTTTTTGCATAGTGGGAGAAATATACACTTAATAGTTAAAACACATACATTTGTTGAGAGTGGGATTTGAACCCACGCCCTTTCAGACTAGAACCTTAATCTGACGCCTTAGACCAACTCGGCTATCTCAACTCTAATTTTGAATCTCAACTTTGGGTTTCACAATTGTTCTTGATTGTGGTTTTGTCATGTAAGAATTTAAAAGTAGAGTTCGTAATTAAAGTTTCACAATTTGTATATGGAATAATAACACTTTGCAATTACTATGAAAACTTCATATATAACCTTATTCAGCATTGAGTAATATTAAAATGTGATGGCCTTGATTTTGATTATGGATATCGTCTTGAGGCACAATCATATGGTATGGTCGTGGTTTCAAATCAGAGTCACAATTACTCAATCAAATTCAATATAAAGTTCCACGTTTTATTAATAACATTGAATAATAACTTCAATTACGTTTTCATTTTTAACTACAATAAAAGATATTTTATGTTATAAGGTATTAAAATAAAAGTATAAATGTGTAATCTAGTATTGCAAAAATATATATATTTATATATGTTGTATTATTTCATTTTTTTATTTTTTTTATGAAAAAAGGTATATTTAAAAAGAAAAATACCTGACAGTAAGAATACAAATTATATAATAGTTAAAATCTAAATTATTTGCATGATTGTTTTGATATGCAATTATATAGGTAAAATAAAATCTTATTTATATAAACACTTTTGTATATCTTATATTTTCTTATATATATATATATATATATATATATATATATATATATATATATATATATATATATATACTAAGTTTGGTTGAGAAGTGTTTGAGGTGGTTGATCAAACTATTGACATGTGGCCAATCTCCAAGTCACAACGAAGAGTAAGTCTACTGCAAAGATTCTCCGACATTTAAGTTAGTAAAGATTTTTAGTGAGTATTTGTGAGTAAAAGCAATTATGAGATGGTTTGTACTTCTTATGATAACATATATTAACATATAAATATCATCAACGGGTTATATTTCTATTTAAGAAATTTTGTTTTTATCATATATCATATATTTCATAAATATTATATTTTCCTTATTTTAGGGTAGCTAATATATCATATGAATCTCTTACAAGAGTCCATAATTTATTAGGCCTATTTGGGCCTGCTAAAATTATAATTATATTGTAAATATGGGTCGGGCGATACATAAGTTCCCTGAATCAAAAGTTTAATAACCTTAGTTTAATAACCTTTTGCAAGTGGATTGAGTTATTAAATGAACGAGTTTATATGACATATTTAGCTCATGATTGAGGTGTAGTTGACTTTACAACTTTTTTAGCACTAGATCGACCCATTATTTGGCATGTTGTTGGCCATAACTTTATCTTTTGTTGGACACATGATCGGTCCTTTTAATATATGTAATGTCTCTATCCTCATTAATAAGAGATTTTAAAGCCATGATTATAGTATTTAGGATTTCTAACAAGTACCTTTTCACATACCTTTTTAACATATGGCATTTTCTAATTTGAAATTTCAATTTCGAAAAAACGAAACGCTTGAATTTGCCTTGTCAAAATTCATGTAAAGCATTTTACATTTTATCTTTCATAAAACCCTTCTCAAATGTTCCCTCTTTTTATTTACACTTATATTTCACCCTGTTCTAAGTTGTTATTTGAATTCCATTTCACTTTCTTCCCTATCGCTTCTCTACACATTTTCCTTTTGCATCATTGGATTAGACCAAACCAACAAAAGCAAAAAGGCAAGACATGCTTATTCTCGCAAACCAAAAGTGATTGGGTTGATCACAACCATTCACTACACTAAAATGAAACAATGTTTCACACTGAGCTTTTTCATTTGTCACGATAGAAGAATACAAACTCATCATTATACCTCTCAATCATCAAGTAAAAAGTCTTCTTTCTCATCCAATGTTATGAACATTGTAGAACCCAAAGAAGCCTCTTGAAGAAGACAAAACTTTAATGAGCCTTGAATAATGATAACTTACAAATTGATTGACCCTATATACAAGGTACGAGAAGAAACTCAAGTGAAAGAGAGTGAAGTACGAGTGATATTCTCTAGTAGATTATTTGTGCCATGGCTAAGAATGTGAAATATTTTTGAGAATTTCTATGAGGAAATTTGTAAAAAGGGTTTGAGAAAAACTCTAGCTAGGAAAACAAGGTTCTTAAGTTTGTCCATTTATGACTCACCCTTCTTTCCTAGTAGTCTACTTACTAAACTTTCAATACTATTTCCCTCTAGAAAACTTATATGCACCGCACACCATCCGTCATTAAAAGCTCAAAGCTTCACTAAAATCATACACACAAGAAAAGAGAAGTACCCGCTACTAGTGCTTAGAAAGACAACAATTTGACTAGGAACACAACAAGAATGATTTCTAACTTGATCTATACTTCATACATGAAATAAGAGAAGAGGCTCAAGTACGAGAAGAGGTAACAAAGCAAAGAGTTGTACAACGGCACAACACGGAAGTAGAGAAATGAGCTTAAGCTTGGAGAAGCGAGAAGACATAATCTTGAAGATTGCCCCTTATTCCATAATACCATTCCATTAAGGCCTTAGCAACTCCTAACATCAATCAAAGACGATAAGCAATACCTTTGATTAGAGATAGCAACATTACACAAGAAGGATAATGAAGAGATCGATCTAGATCCTGGGTAAAAAATTAAAGACCTAACTAAAGTACCAAAAGTCCTCACTCAAAATTCAAATTAGGAAGCATGATAATGCTAACCGCACAACCAAACCACGAAAATGTTGGAACTCAACACACATAGACAACAAATTGGCTAAGACAAGTTGACAAGTCCCTAATCTCACAAGTTTTTCTTAGCCAATTGCATTGTTTTAGGTAGGTTTAAGTGGTTAATTAGATTCATTAGCTTAAATTTAGTCTAATTAGGATTCTAGTCTAGTTTTACAAAAGTAATATAATTAGGTGTTTTAATGCATTCTTTAGCATATTCATTAAGAGTATCAATAGTTAGCATTAGCTCAGTGTACGAAATAGGTTCATGAGTAGGTAGGAGCATTTTACTTTAGTCTTACTTTAGATGTAACGGTTTAGAAGTAGAGTTGGCCTAGTGTAGTCTAGTTTTAGAAGCTTTTAAGTAGAGTATAGTGTGCTTAACATTCACATTTGAGGTTTTTGAGTCTTATGCAGATATTATGATCAAGTAAGGTTGCAAATGTCCAAAGGAAGCCATGGGAGAAAGCTGATCCAACCAATTTGCTCAAAAGTGATAGAGTTGACTTTTGGTGCAAATGTTGACCATAGTTTGACCAAGAGTTGACTTTTTGACTTTTCAAATCCCAATAAGATGGAAAGTTTGGGAGAAGCTTTTGGATTTTTAAATACACTTGTTTTGATCCTGAGATGGCTGAAAAGTGGTCCACAGATGTATAACACTCTTCATTCTCATTTTTGCATGTTTAGTTCTCTTAAGTGAATTGTAGGCATAACATAACTTTATTTGGTGATTTGTAACTTGTTTCTTTTGTTGTAGCATAGATAGTAGTGCAGATTGGAGTTGCTGAGAAGGAATTGAGTGAGAAAGATTGTTGTTAAGATGAAGATTTAAGTGGACCAAAGTTCTCCTTTGGAATTATATGTGAAGAGTAGAATTAAAGGCAAATATGAGATATCAAAGAGCTGGATGCATCACCTATTGCGGAAGGTCATATGACTAGCTTGTTGACTTGTAATAGGTAGTCTTGGTGGTGGAAACACAGATATATTCATGCACCATTCTATAGAAAAAATCACGCTTTTATAACCATTCCATTCGACCCATACAAACTCAGCATAATTCACACACCATTCCTCACCACTACTGTAACATCCCTAGGGAATATTACTTAAAAATAAATATTAAAATAAACATTTGCATTAATAGCCAACTCGATAAAAATCCCAACGCGGGAAAATTTTTATTTCATTAAGTTAGCGCGCCAAAACTCATAACCAATTCATAAAATGTTACAAGTTCCCAAAAATTGCATTTAAAACATAAATTACAATCTAGTAAAAATCCTAGCACTACTCCCATGCTAGC
>Ga0214543_1007987_pt1 | contig 17662 bp, 7 predicted proteins | sample CNSS2metaG_FD_160094 | JGI IMG/M metagenome (GOLD analysis project Ga0214543, IMG submission 160094) | Root nodule microbial communities from cowpea collected in UCLA plant growth center, Los Angeles, California, USA - CNSS2 | ecosystem: Host-associated > Plants > Roots > Nodule | place: USA... | reverse complement strand
ACCTAAGGATGTCTCTACAAAAACCTAACCCTAGCTTCTAGAAACTAGGTCAAATAAGGTTACAAAAATGAGAGACAAAAGACCTAACTATGGTGTGTGCAAGGCTAATTTCGTTCTAGCACAAAAGAAGACAAAGAATGTGTCTCATATGTCTCCAAAAAGTGGCCAAAGTGTGCTAAAAATAAAGGAGACCAAAGGTACATAGGTAACTTGCTTCATGCCTTTTACTTTATGCTTTATGCCTTTGCTTTACTCTCTCCTCCAAATCATTTATGGTCCCCAATCACCATGCACCACCTAGCATTGCTTTCTTACTCCTTATTAACCTACAAAGCAAATAAACATAGATTAGCATGTTGGCTTAAATCAAGTCAACTATAGTCAATAAGTCAAACCTCGTCAAAGGTCAACAAGTCAACTAAAGTTAATTCAACTAATTCAACTTTGGGAATCAAAAATAACAAATATAAATGAAAGGGATGAAGGATTAGTGAACTTCCTTTCTAAACATCTTTAGTCTTCTTAAGCATGTGCCTCCATCCTTGGTTGGGGTCAATCCTTCATCAGATGTTTTTATCTAGCATTATGTTGTTCTATTTCTAATTCTTGAGAAATGGCATTCATATCAGGCAGCCTCCCTTATTTTTTTATCTGACATTTTATCCAGTGCATTGTTGATTGCAAATTTCCACGGGAGGGTAATTATTTGGACTCAACCTTCTCAAGTAAGTGAGCTTTTATCTTACGACTTTTCAATGTGTGTGCCTAATAAACATTCTTGAGTATTTGACTCCTCTAAAGTGAGAAAGTTTTGGTGTATCTGCCATTGGTTTGGAGTGGGGTAATTTTGTAAGGTACTTCAGTTATAATCAATTGTGAATACACTTTTACTTTCTTATCTTATGCACTTTCTCACTTTAGAGATGTTGAATCCTATTTTAGCATATCTTTTAATTTATTTTATTTCATCAGTCATTTGCCCACCTCTGCCCATTCATTGTTTCTCTATTTTTTTCACATATTTGCTTATGTTGAATATTTGTTCCTCACATTGTTTTTCCATTCAGGGGCCAGCTAATCTTTTCCATGATACTAGCTATTGGCAACGTGAGCATGAGTGGCGGCAAGATATTGCAGTCGTAACAAAATGGTTATCAGGGGTGTCTCCGATATAATGTTAGCTAGTCTTCTATTGCTATGTTCAAATTCCATATACATTTATTTTGATAAAGTCTAGTTAACATTTATTTATCTAAATTTATCCTCAAACTTATATAGTTATTCAAGGGATATGGATTCTCTCTTTGTCTATCTTTATGCTTTTTGGTTATTTTCAAACATGGTTTTTCAATGATTGAACCTTTGAGCAAGTGTTTCCTTATATGTATCTCCTATCATTTTTCAGTAAGATAGACCATAGTTTCAAATTATAATGTAGATCCTTTTTTTTCAAAAAAGAACTCGAGCATTGATTGTCCTCTTCCTGAAGAATTAGAGGATGATGTTGATGTTCCTATTGATTATGAACTATATGTTGATGACCCCCGTCGACATTTGGTGGCCTTAGGTAATCTTATTCCTATCATATAATTTGTCTTTATATTTTATTTATTATCATATATTTTTTGTCTTAGGTAAAATATATAATTTGGGAAAGACCATCCACCACCAGACTATTAAAGATGATATGATGCGAGTGGTGGTTGTAAATGTCAAAGATTCTTCTACTCGCGTTCCTGTACCCACTAAGGAGGTTGAAATAGTGGGACAAGCTCTAGGGAATTTTATCATTTGACCAGCCAGATTGGCAAAACCAATTTTAGTAAGTGTTGGTTTTCATATTTGCTTTATTTATGTAAGTATTTGTTGTAATTGGATGGATATATTATTCTACTAATTTTATTTAAATTTAGGAGGGTTCTAAGAATGCAAACATTCTTACACCTCCACAACCACAATTGTCTCCTCTCCAACAACTTGGTGCAATGGTAGATATGCCTCCTGAATTGGCAGGCAAGATTGGTGCCACCCCTTTTTTTGTATGTCATAAGGATATTTGTGAAATTGTGATTGGTAATGATCTCCTATCCGCAACAGTTCTACAAGTTTGGAATTTGTAAGTAAGCCTTCATTAACCATAAAAATAGTTTAATATTGTATTCAATAATTTATTCTAACTTTATTTGTTGATATTGAATGTATTTGTATCACCTATGCATCGAGAAGAAGAATGCTAATATTTATGGATTTCTTGACCCAATTATCATTTAGAGTGTAGGAAATAGATTAGAATAGGTGCAAAAATACTTAATAGAGATATTTGGAAAAGCTGGCAAAGAGGTGTATTTAGCACCTTATTTGCATAAGTAAACAATTCTTGAATTATAGGTAACTAATTTAGAACTTATTTTTTTTATTAATATTATTCCAACTTATAGGGGTCATTGGCAGTTGCTAGTTATTCTTCCTAATCATTCTCTTGTAGTTCTCTTGAGTTCGTTGCAGAAGAAACCTAACACATTGTCCATCAAAAATATATTAGAGGCGTAAGTTTTTTATTCTATTTTATTTCCTTCCAATATGATTAATATGATTTAATGAATGTTTACTTTTTGTAGGTATTTGGAAGCTCATTCAAGGTTGATGGGTGTTCCATCTGTATCTAGGAAGAAGATGCAAATAATTGCACCTAATGTAATTTATATGTCTGACTACCATTTAAGTTCTAATGTAACACATATTATAATTATTTGTATTTGATTTATAGTATCGACATCAATTGGGGAGCTACGAGTGTGGGTATTACGTCATGAAACACATGCACACGATTATATGTACAAACATTACTGACTCATGGAATAAGGTAACAAAAGACTAACTAAATACTTATGGAATTGTTAATTACAATATTGTTTAACTTCATTATGCTTTTTGTAGATATTTAATGATTCATCCTCATTGGAAGGTAGAGAGGTGGAAGAAATTAGAACCAAGTGGGCTTCCTTTCTTTTGAGTGTTGTTGATAACTTGTAGAAAGCTTAGTTCTATAATACTTACAATCTTTTTGAGAGTATTTGTAAAAGTTGTCAAGGTTGTAGGTTTATTATATACAATTTCAATTTTTGAGTTTGTTTAGACAACTTAACTGTATGGAATTGGTTTGGTTTGGAATTGTTTGGTCTGGTGATATGAAAGTTATTTGCAGGTGAATTGAATGGAAAGGAAAATGGTAAAATAGAAAAATCATAAAAAAAAATATGACTTACTATGACAAAGTTTGCACTGCCTATCATAGTAATTTGGACTTATTATTACGTACTTTGCATTACCTGTCATAAAAAGTTGGACTTACTATGATAGGTTTAACAAAAAATTGTTATAGTAAGTTCACTGATTGTCCCAGCATCGTCAACTTGTGCAGTGGTAAGTTAGACTTATTATGATTGTTAATCGAACACCTATCATAATAACTCTGACTTACTATGATAGGTTTCTGCTGTGTCATAAAAAATGCGCATTTTCTATGACTCCTGAAACTATGACACCAGAATACCTGTCATAGGAAGCTCGTTTTACCTGTCATTATAAGCCCATTTTCCAGTAGTGCTAATTTAAATGTTCTATCTTTATCTTCTTTTATTATTTTTTATTTTATTTGTCTAACCTTTTAATGTGTATTTTATAAGAACTATTTTATTAAAATCAATTTCGAGTTTGTTAATGGACAACTTTAGTCTTTAGCTTTACTATTTTTTTTCTAGTATCTTAATATTATAGTTTAGTATATTAATTTTAATTACTTCAAGAGTCCTTTTTGGACAAATGTATAGACTAAATACAATAAAAAAGGGAGTTATGTGAAGTATCATTTATATGAAAAAGTGCCAGAATGTCTTAAGTTTAGAAAATAGATAACTAAGTTAAAAGGATAGATTTAAATATAAATAATTCACTTATGTGTGATATTCTCTACATGTTGTGAATGTTGTAGTCAAATATTTTAATTATTGTACAGTTTGAAAAGACTTTACATACTTCATCAAAACACGAAAAATATTTTGTCATCAGTGTTAAAATTAAGAAATGTTTAGTGAATAACTTGGAAAGACTTTATATTCTTAATAGTGGGTTGGGTCGTATAGTTCTCGGCGTAGGGATGGTTTGCCAATTTCAACTGGTATCATGGCGTCTGCACCGTAAACTAGGCTGAAAGGGAATTCGTTTGTTGCTGATTGAGGGGTGCACCTATAAGCCCATAACACTTCTACTAACTCTTCGGGCCATCGGCCTTTGGCGCTATCTAATCGTTTGCGCAGTTCCATTAGGATAACCTTGTTGGCCGCCTCTGCTTGTCCATTAGTTTGTGGGTGTTCTACAGAACTTGTGATGTGTTTGATGTCCAGGCCAGTATAGAATTTGGCTAGCTCCTTATCTATAAATTGTCGGCCATTGTCGGTGATGATGGTGTGTGGGACGCCATATCTGCATACAATATCCTTCCAAACAAACTGTTGAACCTGCTGGGCCGTGATAGTGGTTAGTGGTTTGGCTTCTATCCATTTGGTGAAGTAGTCGACGGCTACAATCAGAAATTTCACTTGTCCCTTGCTGGGAAGAGGCAGCAACTCGTCTTTCATTTTCGTCCCACCATGAACATGTACTTCCACCATAGACTTTTGCAAATTGGGAACGTCAACTTTTCCTACTGCCTTAGCCTTAGTGGCCATCTCCTTCCTCAGCAACTGGAAGAGCGCCAAGTTCTTCTTCCCAGATTGTGCCATGTGCCCTACAATGATATATTAAACCCCGAATTAAAACAACTTAGAATCATTAACACAATTTAAGTAACAAACAAATACCTTCAATATCTATAATCGGATGCACCGAATTATAAACTCTAACTAAGCCCTTAGTGGGCAACTTATCAACAAACTTCATTAAGATCTCCACCACCTCCTTATCCCCCGCTGATAACTCATCCATCCCCATATCTTTGTACCGAGAAGGGGTACTCGTCCAGCTAAATGGGAATTTTGTACTCCCATCAGCGTTAAAGAAATAAGGTTTGCCTTCTTCCTTCACCACAACTTTGAAGTACCCGTCCTTAAAGTGCTTGAAACACTGGGAAAATACGTCCAGTCTGCTGATACTAGGACGACTTATCAGAGACAACCAAGTAGTCGGCTGGCGGGGTCTGGTGTCATAGAAATACAAGAAAGCATAAGGAGAAGGCTCCAGGTATAGAGATTGGCACAAGACGCGAAAGGCTTGCAAGTAGGCCCAACTATTCGGGTGCAACTGTGTAGGTGCCACATTCAGTGCGCACAATACACCCATAGTAAAACCATCTAACGGTAGCCGCACATGTAGTTGAGAAAAATAACACATATACATGTAGAAGAACTTCTCCGTAGCCCCCTCCTGCCCGTGACATACACGGTCAATAGCGCTAACTCTCTCCAGGGAAACGATATCCCCGCTTACACCCTTTGAGATGACAAGCGTACAATTTAACCAGGAGTTCAATAAGCGAGACCACCAGAACAAAGATGATTGATTGCAGACGTCGGAAGCCGCCCACCCATAACCGCCTTTGGCCGGCCAGTCACTCTCGGCCAACTCTTTAGGGGGATCTTCTCGAACCTCCCTCACCGTCTCCATGGGGATCCCACTTACCATACCTCCAGAACTAGTACCCTTTTCATCAACTTGCCTACCTCTACTCCTCTCTGACCCCATACTCTCACTACTAGATGTGGACAACGATATACTATCGCTACTAGACATACCTTTTTTCGTGTTTACGGAAAGATGTCGGCTGAAATTGGGAACTAGTCGGACAGTAAAATGCACACAAGACCTCTGAATACAAAACTCTCGCAAATGAATCAAGTAACCCCTCACTCGTTTTGAAATCCATATTTATAGGCCAGAATCCCAAACGGCGAAAACCCCTTCCCGCCAAAACAACAACTCATACCAATCGACACCATCATTACAAGAGAGGTGACTCTTAAAAACGACGGCACCAGAACTTCCTGATTTGACCCCTGACACCCCTTCACCTACCTTCAAACGGTTACAACTTTTTAGCCTTAACACTGTTCATCACACTTAAAGGCTGGGGGACTGGTGTATCACACCTAGCCGGTTCCGCTAGCATATCAACACATATCACCCTTAACCGACACCTATGTCGATCAAGGCTGGGGGACTAGTGTACCACACCAAGCCAACTTAATGAAATAATGATAAAACGATCACCATACCAATGCATTCGAGTAACCGGCCGAAACCGGTAACCTAGACGTCTAGAGGAACAACCTGCCTAAGACGGCACACGAGCAACACAGACCACCAAAGGAAGTAGTCAGTTTAGGCCGACAACTTCGATATACTTAGTAAAATGGAAGCCCCCCGTGTTCAATAGGTCTTAAGGGCCTTGGTTAGAGCCCAGACCCACTTTGAGCCCAAGCTAGAGCCCAAGCCAAGGCCCGGCCCATGGGATAACCAGACATAATTAATGTCTATAAATACGTGTGGACCCTAGTAATTAAAGGTACGCATTCATTAATCACAGATTTGACCTTTTTGAGAGTTTTGAGTCACTTGAGCTTCGAAGTCCCTTCTGCAGATAACCCCTCCTAGGTCCAAACCGACATGTACCAACCGGGAAGAAGCCAACTAAGGAGATAGCGGACTACATGGATAAGGTGACGCTCGTGCCTAACTTATCTTGTTTGTTCTCTGCAGGAACAAGTCTGATATACACTTATTATAAATTAAAAGTGACAATAATAATCCTTATAATTTTAAATAGTGATATCAAAATTCATTATAATATGCTACGTTTTCTTACTTTGATAAACTATTATATATTATTTTTTTCTTACTCGTGTTACTAAAAACTATTAAACAATGTTTTTCAAAGCATGAGAACTAATTTGTAAATCTCGAGAACTTGCCTTACGTTTCTTCTATTTCATTAAGAAGGCATATAACACTTAGTAGTTATAAAGTATGAAAAAAATATGCCTTAACATTGTGTTTGGACAAGTATTTCAACAATTCCAAGAAATTAAAATATTTAATAATTAATTTACTTGCAATTGAATTATCTTCATTTCTTAAATAATTAGTTTAGATGAAGTAATTGAAATATTTAAAATTTTAATTTCTTTCTTGGATAAAGCAATTTAATTTTTATTTTATAGTAAATTCAACTCTATTTTTGAATCTAACTTAACTTAGCTTGACCTTCAATTCGGTACAACTCCTCTGGACTTTTGGTTCAAGTTGCCTATCAACCAAGGTTGGTTTGGCTTGACCTTCAGCCAAGGATGACATGACTCAACCTTTGGCCCGACCCGACTCGATCCGACTCGACCTTTAGTCGGACCCAACCTTTGATTCGACCTTTGGCCTGACTACCTTTGACTTCACTCGGCCCACCTAGACATTTGGTCCAACCTGGCTCAACCTTCGTCCAACCCAACCAGGCTCGACCTTTGGCCCAACTCGACCTACTCGACCTTCGGTCTAACCCGACTCGGTTCGACCTTCAGCCTGATCCGACTCAACCTTTGGCCTACCCCGAGCTGGCCCGGCTCAACCTTCAACCCAGCCCAACCTGGCTCAACCTTCAACCCAATCCAACCAGCTCAACCTTCAGTCTCACCCGACTCGACTTTCAACCTGATCCTACCTTTAACCCGACATGACCTGTCTCAACTTTTTGGATTTGTAGACTTTTCTTGTTCGTCGTAACCAATGAGCAATTCCACAACTTGGAGAATTTCAATTTCTTTCTTATTTTTTAGTAAATTTTAAATTATACTATTTTAGTTTTTGAGATACATTTTTTAAACTTCTTAATTTCAATTTCCTTTTTAATTTCTTCATCCAAACATATCATTCTCCTTACAAGATTTTCAAATTCTCTACATAAATGAATTACTTTCTTAAATTGCCTTGTCTAAACACACCCTATCATTTAAAAATCATTCTTAAAACATTTTCAAGCATTCTTGGACTCCTTCCTGAAATATCGCCACACATTCCCCGACTCGTTCCTAAAACAATGGGAATCATTTTCCCTAACCCCGTAAACATGAAAACTTCATATACTTACCCAAACACAAACAAACTACGAACCAATGAACTTAATATTTCCCCGCTAGAAAATCGGCTAGAATCATGATAATCATGCTGAAATCTGCTAAATACTGGTTGTTGTTTCTGATTTGGGATGAATCATAAGCCTTTGTGTCGCAATCTTTAACATCTTTGGTCACAACTGCGCCGTTGGAATTCATGTCGCCGTAATTTCCAGAACTGTAAGATTCCTTAGCCTGAGTGAGAGCAAGCAACACATCAGTATAATCCATAGTGCATGAACTATAACGTTGGTTGGTTTGTGGGTCGCTGCTGTTTCCTATTATCTCGCTAATTAGGGTTATGGTATCAAAAGCATTGACGTGAGCCATGTTAATGAGATACAAGGAAACGCTATCAATATCGACACCTTGATTTGCCCCTGGTACTGAGAGTATAATTGCGTTGCAAATGCTAGGGTTGTTGTGTTTCGAGCAAATGTCCCCTATTTTTACTGTTCTCGCTGAACACGAGGAAAACACAAAACACAAAAGTGTTAGAAGCAAGAGTGGGTGTTTAGCAAAAGAATGAATCATCTTGCTTCTTATTTGTTTTCCTTCAATTTAGGTGTTGGAGTTTGTAATTAGTCATGAAAAGGTATACCTATTTATAATATATAATAATAAGTAAAATGAAGCTAAACAAAAGAAACATATATATTAATCAGAATTTAAAACTTCAAATAGTTCTTGAATCTACAGAATTCAATTATTATTAAAATATTTAAGAATATAATAACTAAATTATTTGACCATCTATCATTTCCTATATTAAGTTATCATATCAAGTAAGAATAAAAACGTTTAAGGAATCATATAACGTTATTAAATTGCTAATGTGAGAATAATTGAAGGCTTGTGTAGGATAAAATTCAAAACATTTAAGGAATAATATATTGGTATTAAATTAAGAAGTACACATATGAGGATAATAATCGTATATAGAATTTAAATATTTTTCTAATAGATAATTATGGTATATAAATCGAAGAAAACATATTATATGAATATTTATTAATTTCAAACAATTTATTAACAAACATTTAACGTCTTTTACATAAATTATGTTTTATAAACTTTTTTTTAAATAAACACAATAATTGATACTGTAAAAAATAAAATAACTATAATTAATAACTTGTAAATTTGACTTTAACAAGTTGAAAATTAATAATAAAATGACTTGATTTTATCTTTTATTTAAGATGTTTTATCCTTTAATTTTCCATAAATTAAGTTTTTGCAGTATCATCTCGGCATATAAATAGTTGTATTATATATACATACACATAATTAATTATATGATTTATTTAATAAATTAAAATGTTCCGTTTCTATGATTATTTTTGTATTTTTTTTATTAAAATTAAGCAAATATAATCAGATACTACAACAAAATTTTATATTAGGTATAATTACTGATTTGGTATCCCAATTTTTTGTTAAGTTCAATTTGATCCCATACTTTTGATTTGTTCAATTTAGTACCCAAATTATCTAAAATGATTCAATTTGATCATCTCCGTTAAGTTGGAGTTAACAACGTGTCCCTACAGGACACGTGTCAAGCCATGAAATTTTTAATTTTGTAAAAAAAAATTAATCTTTTTTAAATTTTAATTTTTTTCAAAAAATTTTAAAACTGTCACGTGTCAGTTTACCATCGTGCCACGTGGCAACTTACTATTATGACATGTGGCAGTGGTAATAATTATTTTCAATTTAGTCTTCTATTTAAAATTTTAGTTCAATTTAGTACTCCAATTCTTTAAAACGATCCAATTTTATCCTTTCCAATTTTAGACCAAATTAGTAACTAAGTTTAATTATAACTTACATATACATGTTAAAATAATTGTTTTGCATTTATACATCAAATCACTACACCTAAATATTCAAATTATTTTATTTTTTACAAGTGTAAAAAATTTCATGTGTAAAAAATTACAAAGGTAAAAAGTAAAATAATTTAAGTATTTAGGTGAAATGATTTGATGTATATAATAGAAAAAGTTATTGTAACATGTATATATAAGTTGTAATTAAGTTTATATATTAATGTGGTCTTAAATTGGAGAGGACAAAATTGGATCATTTTAAAAAATTGGGGTACTAAATTGAACCAAAAATTTAAATAAAGGACTAAATTAAAAACAACTATTACCACTGCCACGTGTCATTATTCTAAGCTGCCACGTGGCATGATGATAAACTGACATCTGACAATTTATAAATTTTTTGAAAAAAACAATTAAAAAAAATTAAAAATTTCACGGCTTGACACTCGCCAACCCGAGCCATAACTCAAGAGTTCCTCGTGTTCATCCGCCATCCCGAGCAACAACTCAAGAGATGTTATTCTAAGCCACAACTAAAGGAAACCACGTGCTTAACCTCTATCCCGAGACACAACTCAAGGGATACGTTCCAAGCCACAACTCAAGGAACATTAGCAAGCCGACCTTTGAGGTATTGATGTGATCCCATTAAGGCTCATAGCTTAGGCCATTGGCTAGGCCATTTCTTTTAGTTTCTTTTATGTTTTTAATTAAATAAATACCTTTTTAATTGGGTTTGTTTTGCTAAGTAAAGCCTTCTTCCAAGATGCCAATTGATATTGGGCCTGCAGCCCAATTCTTCACACCAATTCTTCCAATATCATCTCTCTACAACGCATTAATACTGGAATATGACAACTTTCTTAGCGTTTTCTTTTGGATTGGGCTTTCACAGCAGCCCATTGAGGCTTTTCTAGCGGACCACGCTCTTCTAGCTTTCTCAGCGTTTTCATCTTCACGTGTTGCTCATCTTTGTTCTATTAGGGGTTCCTCACAGCCAGCCATTCACGGGTTCCTCACAGCCAACCGTTAACCTAATTTTTCGTTCTACTAAAGTTAGAGAGCTTTTACTCACGTTTCCCTCTTTCAACGTTAGGTTGCTGTTAGAAGGTTTCCTTTTCCCTTCTGTTTCCGTGGTTGCCCTTCACCTACAAAAGGTGCAGGCCGTTTGATTGTAAAGTAGTTTTTTATGAATGTAAATTTAGTTGAGAATACTCCCACCGTTCATCAGGTCACCCTAAACCCTAGATTAGGTTTTACCTCTTAGGGTTTACCAAACCAGTGAGATCTGAGTTTAAACACCATTTCTGAAATATTCCGCTATGTTTCCCTCTCACTCTGCGAGTTGTAATCGGTGGAATGCCGATTGCAGAGCTTTTTCGGCGAATACTGCGACGGAGGAGCCTCATCATAGAAGCATTGTAGGCCACGCACATCAAAGTAAGCAAAACGAAATTTGCTGCAGCAACATCGCCTAACGCTACTCATGAGGCGTCAGGCACTGTCTACTTCCAGACCGCCTGGCGGGGGACACGTGCCGCCAGGCGCAATACGCCTCAAAGCCCACTATTCTGCAGACATCGCTTGGCGGAGCCACCTTCACTGCCATGCGCAATTCACACCAGAACCCCATTGTTTCGTGGCCATCGCCTGGCGGTTCAAACACCACCGGCAGGGGCCACACCAGTAACACGAATCTTACTGGTTTTGCACACTTTTAGCCAATTTCTACCACTTTAGTCTTGTGATATCCTGTCTCCAGATTGTTGAATCCTCTTACACACACACACACACACATATATATATATATATATATATATATATATATATATATATATGTCTAAAATAGTATTATATATACACACTTATATGATATCCTTCAATTCCCTTTTAGGTTCACCAACCTAAGTGTATCAATATAAGATTGCTTAAGTTCAACCTTTCCAAGACATAACATGCCACTCTAGTCTCCTACCCTTTTTGCTTTGTTATTTACCCAATTATAAACTAAGCCTCCATCATATTCCATATGACGTCACCATCAGCCTTAACAAGGTTTACTTTCCCACCAGAACCAGCTCTGACTTAATAAGACAGGAAACTCACTATTAAATTGCCCAAACCTACTTAACATAATCATAGCTTAGGATCCTTGTATAACCTCATCTAACTCATTGCTTACACTTTTATTCTCATCCAACATATCCAAGAATTCTCTTTTAATACTCCAATGACCCGTGCTAAGCTTCCTAATCTCTCTTATGCATCAAACACCCGTATGCCACTATTCTGATATTGCGCTTGGTGGCGAAATGGGTGCTGCCAGGTGGTTTCTACTATTCCAGGGACCTAAACCTCTTTCTGCACCTACAAACCTTGATCAATCCCAACGAATTTGATTCCACTCGATTTTATGACTCAATAGGCCATACTTACGTGTTTAGGTTCATGGTTCATTCCTAAACTTCCAAGTTTAGATACTTCATTAACAATTTCCCATTTAATTTCGTGCAACTTTGAGAATCCCCAATCATCAACTCTACAATTCACATTCATGCAATTTCCCCCAATTATTATCCAATTACAATAGAATTATAATGATTCTTAATACTCCACAATCCATACATATACGCATTCCATTTCTTCTTGTTTAACTTTGTTCCAGAATCCCAAAAGCATCAAAATTGAGCCAAATAGGCTTGTGTCGCCTGTTAGTTATTCATCACTGCCAAGCAGTTCATCAGGAAAACCCAAAAATTGGGTTACAAGCTTGTGTCGCCTGGCAGTACAGGGCTTCACCGCCATATAGCCCGCCAGGCGGTTTCTAGAAATTTTCCAGAAACACGAAATTTGACAAACTGCCTGAATACATGCATTCAAATTCTCATATATTTCATACAATTAACAACACGAAATAAAAAGGTTCGGTTCCAGCTCCCCTAACCTGGAATTTCTTGCTTAAACTTGAATATTCTTTAATTCTTCCTTGCTCCCAAATGGTTTGCCTTAGTTCTCTCCACTTAGCCTCTATGCTTCACTCACAGCCTAATTCCACTATGAATTCTCCCTCTCAAAATTCCAGAACAATGGCAGCCCCAACAAAACCCTTCTCTCACCCTTAATTGGTCACTTTAATTGGTTTATAATTAAGGTTAATGGCCAAAATGTAAATTGGCATTAACATGACCTTAATTTTCATTCAATACTCATTTAGTGGTTGTTTTTCCAACCTCCTTGACTACTCCTAAGGCTGCTAGGGTTTCTGGCTTTTCATATTCATGCCATAACTAATTTTAGCAAAAATAAAGTTTAATTTGAATCTACCAAGAATCGAACCCATACCCTTACCAATTTTAATTCAATGCACAACCATTTAACCAACTAATGTTTCATGATAATTCATATAATTCTATGATTATATTATCACTATACATGATCAATCATATTATTAAAATAATAATAAATCAAACAACACATAATTAGCATACATAGGACTCAAACCCAAGTTCTTTCACACAATTAAGTACTCTCAACCATTTAAGCTAGCACTTTTCCACATCAAATCAATCAATAATTAATGGCATAAAGGCTCCCAATATGCACATTTATTAATTAATTAATTATTTAATTAATTAATTTTAATGGGTCTTACACAAAGATTACCTTATCTCTTCATGAAAGTGCTTGGCCATGCTAGGGGGTATGCCATCATCCCCTCCCTCTTCAAAAGGATTTGTCCTCAAATCTTCAAATTGTTAATTTTTTATCCTTCCTTCTCTTGGAGTTGTTTGGCTTTCTTCCCATCGGGGTCAAATATCCTTCTACAAAAAATAAGAGACAATGTAAGTGTAATAATCATCCAAAGCGTGTGGCTCCTAAAGATTATACACCTTGGATTAAATGAATGATCAAGGGTTTGGATTTGGGGAACCTTTCTCTTTAAACTCTTGTGTGCCTTATGTGGAATCCATGTGTTTTTGGAGTAACTTCCTTTTCCAACACAAGGTCTTATTTGGTCTTGTCTTTCCATTCTAATAAAGGAAGGTTGAAAAAAAAAATCTCTTTTGAATCTTCACACAAGCTTTTGACCCTTAACATGAACACTCTTATGTTGGGGAACTCTTTGGAATTGTGTGTACTACTTTGACACTTAGAACAATTTATCTCACTCTTGTGTGTGCAAGTTTCCTCTCTTTCTTTTTCCCTCTTTTTTCTCATCTGCACTTGGCCCTCTTCCACTTGAGAAGGTTTGAGAGGATGAAGTACAATTTTTCTCTCTTGGTGGGTGAAGGTTATCTCATTGGTATGGCTGTTGTGTATGGTTTCTCTTTCAAAAATCCAAGGCCTTCCCAACAAGATGTGACAAGCTTCCATAGGTACAATGTCACATAGCACATTATCTTCAAAATTCCCTATGGAAAATGTAACTTCCACTTGTTGATTAACTACCATGCCTTCATCATCATTAATCCATTGAAGTTTATAGGGGTTAGGATGAGGCAAGATAGACAAAGCTAACTTTTCAACCAACATTGTGCTACAACAATTGCAACATGAGCCACTATCCATAATGAGAGAGTATGTGTTTTCTAAAACTTTACATCTTGTATGAAAAATGTTCTCTCTTTGGGTTAGTTCTTGGTGACTAGGTTGATTGCGGAGAGTTCTGAATTGACACCCCTTAGGATTATGGTCCTCTTGGAAGGGCACTAGGATGAGATATGACCTCTCCCTGGACACTTAAAACACTTAATGTCTTTAGTGTGGGTGTGTGATGATGTTCCTTCCCTTGGTTTATCTTGGTTTTTCTCCTTCCCTAGGTTCTTAGGGGGTTCTTCTTTTATCACTTGCTGACCCTCCCTTTTGTAGTCTCTCTTTCCATACAAGCTTAAATGGTGATCTTTAAAACATTTTCTCAAATGTTGTTGCTCCACCTTGATGCAAATTTGTACCAAATCATTTAATTCTTGGTATGGCAACAATTCCACTTTGTCTATGATGTCAAGATTGAGTTTACTTAAAAACCTAGAAATTGTTGTTTCCTCTCTTTCCCTAATGTTTGCCCTCATCATATAGAGTTTCATCTTTTGCCTATACTCTTCCACACTCGTGTTCTTTTGTTAGAGCCTTTGAAGATTGTCCATAAGCTCCCTATTGTAGTAAGAAGGTATGTGTCTTCTTCTTAGGGTACTCTTTAAATCATTCCAATACTCAACTTGAAGGGAGTTGGAGAGTCTTCTTTCTCTCACTAGGGAAGTCCATCACTACATGGCATTCTAAGTATGCCTCTACATTTTCTTTCCCATGGAAATGGGGAAGGTCAATCTAACTTCTCTAGGCTCTTGGTGTTCATGCTCCTTGGTCTTCTATGTGGAGGAGGTTGATAGTATTGGTTCAAAATCTTATTATCTTCCTTATAGTGTGTGAGTTGTGTATTGTGTTGGGAGCTTCTTTTGGAGTTGCTCCTACTTTTGCTTTGTCTAAACTCTTCTTGAACTTTGGCTTGTTTTGCATTAAGTATCTTAAGCTCTTCTTCCAAGGTTGTGAGATATTCTTATCTCTCAACTCTTACTTTTTCTTTCAAACTAGACTGTTGCTTTTGCCAAATTTTTAATGATTCTAGTTCCTTTGCCAAATGTTGTAAACTAGGCACTTCACTAGAACCACTACCAATTTGGTAAAAGGGAACCTTGGAAGGAGCTCTCGACATCTTAAAGTTTTCAAAAATATGCAATGAACAAACAAACTTGTATTTCAAACTTTAATTCCTTAAGCGATTTTAAGAAGCAAAAGAACTTTGAGTTCACTTCTAGGAAAGGGAGGAGAATCACTAAGGATTACTTAAAATTCAAGCTTTTCCATGCCAAAGCTACCTCAAGCCCTCTTACACCAAACTTCTCAAAGGGAATTAGGTTTGAAAAACAAGTAGACTCGTACTAAACTACAAACAAAAAGAAAGCAATTAAACTAAACTATGTGGCCTAATGGTGGAATTAGAAGGCACTTTGGAACCTTCAAACCTCACCAACTAAAAATGAATTTAATAAGAGATTAGAGGTTCAAGTAAGGAGATGGGATTGAATACCTATGACTCCCCCAAGACACCTAAATTGGCCATGAATTACAAGTCCAAATAAATACAAGATAACAAATCTAAAAATTAAAATACAAGCAAAGATGTTGTGTATTCCTCTCCAAGTGTTTCACTCCTTTTTCTTCTTCTCTCCAACTCAAGCTTTGAGGTCCAAAGAGGTATCCAATGCCTCCAAGGGCTTCCTCTAGTCTTGGCCAAATCTTAAAAGTTCCTACACCACATTACAATTCCAAAACCGAGAGTAGAATGCCAAGGATAAAGCAAATAAAGGCAAAAAATGAACAAAGCTCTTCAAAAGGAATTTTAGGATGAGAAAACTGTGAGTTAGGAAGGAGACAAACAAGAAAATAAAGGCTAAGACCAAAGGTTAAGCACATAAAAGAAATACCTAATAAAAAGTTGTAGAATAGATCACAAAAAACAAAACAAAAGAAATTCTAGAGTAGAAATTGATGCTTTATGTTTTTGCAAGCCTTAAGCCAAAGGTGTACCATGGACACTCTTTTGTTTGCATCAAATGCATGAAGCTTGGTTGTTGGACAAAACACATATATCAAGTAAAATAGTCCACCAAATCAACATAATAGTGCTTACACGATTTTTTGTGGTAGTGGTTCCCTTTTCTACTTTTACTTTTCACTTTTTGCTTTTGCTTTTATACCTTTTGTTGCTTTTTCATGTACCCAATATTTTTTATCTCTTTCTTTTCACGTTTTCAAACAGCAACACACACCTCACTACCACACCAAATCTGATTTTGAAAACACTTTTGGTAGCTCAAAGGTTTAAGAAGCACAAAATAAAATAAAAACCTACTAGAATCGAAATAGGGCATGAAAATCAAACAAACATAAAGAAAACTTAACTCTAGGAATTTGCCAATGGTCTAATGACAAATATGAACTCAAATATGTAAAAAAAAAGCACTCAAAAGGTGGTATAGGGTGCAGTTTTGAAAACAAAGAAGAACATATATTTTTGTGATTTTTGAAAGCTCAAAACTAGGAGAAAATGACATTAAAAGAACTAAACATGACTCTAGACAACATGGATGGATTTGAAAATAAAAATGACCCAACAAACATGAGATGACCAAATGGTAACATGAAACAAGACTCAAAAAACATAAAAGGACACAAATAACACAAAACTCCAAATGCGCTAATTCATTTTTTGTTGGAAACTATACTCAAAGGGCTTTCTTTTGATATAAAGAACGTAATTTTTGGACCACTAAGCTAACTGCAATAGTTATTTTTTAAAACTGCCCATGTGGCTGCTAGCACTATTTTTGCATGGAAGGGTTAATTTGGAAACAAGACAAGAAAGTGATGAAGGATTGACCCTAACCAAGGATGGAGGCACATGCTTAAGAAGACTAAGCATGTTTAGAAAGGAAGTTCACTAATCCTCTTGTTGACTATAGTTGACTTGACTTAAGCCAACATGTTAATCTATGTTTATTTGCTTTGTAGGTTAATTAGGAGTAAGAAAGCAATGCTAGGTGGCGCATGGTGATTGGGGAGCATAAATGATGTGGAGGAGAGAGTAAAGCAAAGGGCATAAAGCATAAAGTA
>Ga0214543_1007973_pt1 | contig 17688 bp, 9 predicted proteins | sample CNSS2metaG_FD_160094 | JGI IMG/M metagenome (GOLD analysis project Ga0214543, IMG submission 160094) | Root nodule microbial communities from cowpea collected in UCLA plant growth center, Los Angeles, California, USA - CNSS2 | ecosystem: Host-associated > Plants > Roots > Nodule | place: USA... | reverse complement strand
ACGTGTTTATTTGTGATCTATATATATATATATATATATATATATAAAGAAGATTTTCTTTTTTGTGTCCACGTTTTAAAATACCAATTTTATCCTTTAAATATAATAATTTATTAAATTTTTAAAAATTGACCGTTATTTTCATAAGCTTTTTATAAATTTGGTTATCTTTGCTTCTTTTTTTCTTTTTTATTTATCAATAGTTATTCTTTCATCTGTTATGATATATTTCACTTTAGTTTTAATAAATATCATTTTAGTTTATATAACAACTTAATAATATTTCAATATTATCACTTACTAATATAATATCATGTATATTTAAAAAATATACACACAGGCACGATAGCGCCTGTGTTTATGTTAGTATATATATATATATATATAAATATATATATATATATATATATTTTTTTTTTTTTTTCTCAATACGCCATACTTCAAGAATACTGGTTAAAAAATTAAAAGGCTTTTTCTCAAAAAAATCCACACGAGAGCGCATTAAAACGTTATAAAACAATATTTCTACGCATTTCAAATTTTAAATGTGAGGGTATAAATATAAATGAATTTTTTTCTTTATTAGTTATTTAAACTTTTATTGTGTTAAATATTTGAGTAAGCTCTTAGCTAACGAAATGATTTTTTTTTTTTTTATTTCGGTAAGATGAAACAAGTAATTTTATATACACTGAAATAGTGGCCAGAAAATACTATGTAGCTGTAATAGACTTGTAAATAACTTTTAATTCCCAAAGGCTTTGAAAGAATTTCAACCCATAGGAAGTTTTAGTTAAAAAATTGTACTGTGTCATTCAAAATTGATGTTCTAAACTAACCAGTTTATTCTCTTCACGAGAACTTTACTCGTTCCGAATGAAAGACTGACCAAACTCAAACACACGTAAACGAATAAAATAGGCACATCACATTCACAAATACGCAATGAATGACTCAAAGATTCAATACAAAAACCTGAAGCTTCAAACTTAATTTAGCTTTAAGAAAAAGTAGGAAATGCTATGAAAAGCGTATATTGTTTTTGTCTGCTCTATTTCCCTTCCTCTGTTAAGTAATATGCTCTTCTTACACAGTCATCAAATTCCTTCTGCACTCAGATAAAAGAATAAAGCAAAGCATCTTCTGCCCTCCAAATTTTACTTGTAAACAGTGAGTGCCACACCTATTTTATTTTGTTCTTTCTTCAATTGGATCAAGTAATGAACTTTTGGGACACCGGGATGAACCCATCTCAAGTAAGGAATCTACATTTTATTGCCTTCAAAAAAATTCATCATCAATCTTCTTATCTATCTCACCTTAGCTTACACTCATTCTTTCTCATCCCACCTCACTTTCAAATTTCTCAACAACAATACTCATGTCAAACTTCTGCTTCAGTTCTCATAGCATTACTTTGTGAAGTACCTGATACTACATTCTTTTCTAACAATGTGCTAGAGGTACACAATCCATGTTTTTTATTTCCCATTTTCTGTTTGCATGCATGCATGTTCAATGCTGCTTTATCTGATACACATAGACTCCTTGAATTCTTTATGTATGAGTTTTAGTCCTCTATCATTATCTTTTTTATTTCTTTGTAGAATTTTTGAAGTTCTCATCCATTTTATAATGTTGTTGCAGTGTTGCAGTTAGAACTGAATGTTATAGTTGAAAAGGGTGATCCAATGCACGAGCCTCCACCACTGTGCCTAGTGTTCTAAGAAACTCATCAAGAAGAAACATTTATTTCTGAAGCAATTGAACATATCTAATGAGTTTCTTATCCTGGCCTTCTAGCCACTCATGGCAACCCACCATGAGTAGAGACACCACTGCCTTAAGTTACTGGTTGAATTGGAGGTTCTTACTTTGTGCTCTATGGATTTTAGGATCCATGGCTCTAGCATTTTTCTTGATATTCAAGTATGAAGGATTCAACAAATCAAGATCAAACAGTGGAGAAGAAAGTGAAGGAGAAGAAGCTGGATTGTTACATGAAGATGAGGCATGGAACACTTGTCTCATAGGAATTGATCCTTCATGGCTGCTAATTTATAGAGTAATTTGCTTTATTGTGCTTTTGGCTTTGATCATTGCCAGTGTTGCTTCTGATGGAGCAGGCATATTTTACTTCTACACTCAGTAAGCTACTTTAATTTTATCTCTTAACATGAAAATGTTCCTCACAAAATCTGTCATCTCTGGTTTAAAAAAGATGTAACTTTTTATGTTTAAAAATAATCATAGTTAACATTTAACAGTGGTTATAAACTATTACAAAATACCCTTTAGAGAACCAAAACCAAATTTAAATTTTTTCGAACCCAGAAGGATTAAACTATTGTTAGTTGTAATAAACTGTTGCTTTTATAAATATTCTAATGGTATCTTTTTTTATTTCTTGTGCTGAGCAGATGGACCTTTACATTGGTCACTATTTACTTTGGGGTAAAGCTTTACATTTTCGGCTCCGATAAATTGTAGCAGAAAATTTTAGCAGGAAAAATTGAAAATGCATGTAGTTGTTTTTTTTTTTTTTTCTCTTTAATTCATATCTTATGTGATTGGGTTATTTGTTATCTGAAATTGATTTTCAGCTTGGATCATATTTCTCCTTATATGGATGTTCCCTGAAACAAGAAAAAATCAGAGTGAATGGTCCTTCTTTAGATGCAGAAGTTGGCATTGGTACTCATGATAGAAAGATTGCTTCTTTATGGGGTTACGTTTTTCAAATTATATTTCAGGTAATGGGGACTGATATTTAACCTTTTTTTCATCTTTTTTTTCCTTATCAAACAAATTATGAAAACACTTTATTTTATATTCATTTTCCTTTCTTTCCCTTTTTTCTCCATAGTAGGTAAGAAATGCTTAACTCATATGTGTTTGAGGGTAAAGTTATATTTTTCTTTAATCATTAATACACCTAAAAAGAAAAGAAAAAATGAAAGAAACATAATATCTCAAAAATTAAAAAATGTTTCTTTTTATTCTTTTACAGGCAGAAAATTAGTTTGGAAACTGTATATCAGAGGAGAATTTAGAATATTTGTTTCTTGTTTTTCTTTAACTGGGGATGAGTTATGAATGCTGAAACAAAATTTGGTTTTGTTGTGTGGTTAATTTGATTTTGTTTTTCATTTTCTTTTAAATATATAGACTTGTGCAGGTGCTGTAGTGTTAACTGATTCAGTGTTCTGGTTCATCCTTTATCCTCGTTTGTCCTCCTACAAAGATTATAGTGTTGATTTTGTAAGTATAATCAACATTCTTCTTTCTCTCTCATTTATCCTTTCTCCTTCCAAATTGTTCAAATGTCATAAAAATTGTTGGAGATTGTTTGAACTTTACCTTGCTTCACATAAATATTATTACTTCTCCTTCAATACTAAACAAATAAAGATATTTTTTAATATTAATTAAATTAATTATTAATTTCCTTTTATACTTTTCTTATCATGTTAATTGTTAAGATCACCATGATTGTGTTAGTGGAAATACTTTATTTATGTTATAGCATATTAGGGTGCATAAATCGATGGGTTTTGAGGGTAAATAAATATTGGATTTGTTTGCAGGATTTTTTTTCAAGAAATTAGTTTTCTCATATATACAAGTTAAAAATAAAGAAATTTTTATAAGTTAACTTATACATAAATTAATTTTATCTATACAAAAATTCATTTTTTTTTAATTAAGAAGATGGTCCAAACATATAAAATATTAAATTATAACTGCTAAGTTGGTCTTTTTTTCATCTGAAAAAATTTGCTTTTTCCTCATTTTGCAGTTGGTTTTTTGTATGCACTCAATTAATGCGCTTTTCCTCCTCGGTGACACATCATTGAATTGCATGGTGAGTTTTTGGTTTATACACATTTCTTTTATTTGAATCAAATCATTAAGTTAATTTTACTCTTTTTAAAAAATGTTCTGTAAATATTAATGATTCTGAATATGTTTTCAACCACCCCCATTAATTAATCACCCAAAATAATTATTAATACTGTTTAGGACAAAATTTAAACAATTTTTGTTTGTATCATTCTCTCGTTTATGTTAGAGTATGAATGAGGAATATATTTATGTAATGCTTGATTACACATATATGTGATTTAAAACTTGAAATATAATTGAAGAATAACACAAGTATTGTATTGTTAACAAGTGCAGAGATTTCCAATGTTTCGATTTGCATATTTTGTGTTGTGGACGGCTAGTTTTGTGATTTTTCAGTGGATCATCCATGTTTGCGTCACACTTTGGTAAAACCTTGTTTTATGAATCATTCTTTTTGTTAACATTTATGAGTCATTTTTTAGTCCAAGAGAATTAATTGTTCCTTTCATAATAACTTAACAACCTCTGTTACAGGTGGCCCTATCCCTTCCTTGATCTATCATCTTCGTATGCACCCTTATTGTATGTTCTCAAAATCTATTTTTTACAATTGTTCAAATAATTTTATTCTCATTGCTTCATAAAGCTTAAAATAGTTAATAAAAAAAAGGGTTAAATATGTTTTTGTCCTTCAACTTTCAGTGAATTTTTGAATTAGTCTCTCTTCAAAATTTTATACCAATTTAGTCTTTCATTTTTAGAAATGCATGGATTTAGTTCTTTTTACCAAATTTTGTTAAGTTTATTTGACATTTTAAACACATTTTATGATAATATTTGAGTTAACATTAAAGCGAAAATGTGTCAAACGGTGGAAAACAATTCAAATACTATCATGAAATGCACTTGACACGTCAGATAAACTTAACAAAATTTAGTTAAAAGAACTAAATTCACAATGAATGACTAAATTGATCAAAAATTTTGAAGAGTGACTAATTTCAAATTTTACTAAAACTTGAGAACCAAAAACATATTTAACCCTAAAAAAAATTGAACATATGAGAAAAATAGAGTCATTAACGTAATGCATGAGGTTCAATTTCAGGTACTTGGCTGTGGCTTTGATGCACTTTCCATGCTATGGGGTATTTGTTTTAATAATAAGGATGAAGCACTTTTGGTTATCAAGATCATTTCCTGCCTCTTCCCGTTTTGTTAGGTGACAACACTCTCCAAAATGTTCAACTTACCATTTTCCCAACAAAAAGTGATTTTGAAGATTAGAATTAGATTATTTTCCGGCTGCTATGTAAATTCATCCCTACCACTCTAACCCCTACAAATATTACGCGCATGTTGGATTTTACTTATGTAACGTGTTTCACAACTAGAAGCAGCTTTTTATAGCTTCTACATCTTTTTTTTTTTATATTAGTTTTTTAACACATTATCTGAAATGTTGCTTTAAACATGTACAAAGACACACAGATGAATTATAACACCCCATTTATTTAATAAAGATAAATAAAGGATATGTCACATAGAATAATATAAGAAGCGAGAATAAAATAGTATGACGTCACTCATACATATATCCCATACTTAAAGGACGAATAAAATTGGCACACCATGATGTCAGGTACCAAGTAAAGCAAGAGAGATAAAGACTTAAACAAATCCCCAGGGGAAACAATACATGGGCCTTAGCCCCAAATGAAAAGCCCAAAGGCAGAAGCCAATCCAAAGGCTAAGCAGCGAAACCATCACCTCCCTGTTGACCACGGGTGTTCCTCGCATCTGCTCACATCAACAAGTTGATGATCATCGCAAAAGAGAGTACCACACAGCAGAACACACAACAATAAAAGTAGGGTAAGCTAGAGCACAAAATAATTCCATCATGCAATCTAATACACTTTCACAGTCAACAATACACAAAACACCCAAGCATGTTATGACTCTCAAACCAATACACTAAGACTCGACTCGACTCATCCGGATACATACAATCTGGTCGAATTCAACGGATGCTTGCACTTGTGGTGTATACCTCTGCTCACCCCCGAGCTATGTGTTATAAGTGTTACAATGAATCAGTTTCCCTACACACAAGGTTAGCGCTTAATGAGTTTCAAGCCTCCTGCTACTCTCATCACAGGAGTCAGTCCGCTTTAAGTGAGACTAACTGACCCCTCAGAGTGTCAGGATGCAACCTTACCTTGAATCCTTACCAGACTATATAGATGGGGCACCACCATGGACACCCACTAACAGGGGGCAATGGAATTACGTCCCGACCACTGAAGCACGCCCCTGAAATCTCACCTAGAGATTTCAAGGAATTACGCACTGACATAGACCAATCATATCCAAACAATCAATAAAGCTTTTATCATACATGTACAAAATTATGTCGACCTTTGTTACTGGTCCTTCTCATGTTTCAGATCAAACCCATACCAACTCATCATACTCCATCCATGGATACCGAATCCCAGCACATCTCATTATCATGCCACTTTCATAACCAACCATCTCATGATTTTAACATGTCAAATTCATTCAAATTCATCATTCACAACCCATGCACCCTTCTAAACATGCATATTCATTTCCCTTCAAACCAATATATAATAATTCACTCATAAACAAGCCAAATATCCAAGAATAGAAGTAAAACACCACACCATAACGCGCACTCGCCCAACTCTTCGCTCAGGCTGAAGGGCCTCGCTCAAGCGAGAGGGTCTCTCGCTCAGGCGAGCTCCCTTCGCCTAGGCGAGAGTTCGACACCCAGAAATAGCAACCTCCACGCATTCTCGCTTAGGCGATCCTCTCCTCGCCTGAGCGAGATGCTCGCTCGGTCAAAAACTGAGTTGGTCGCCTGAGCGACCCCTCGCGTGAAAAGGGTCTGGGCGAGCCCCTGCCTATCTCGCCTAGGCGAGACTGGCTCGCTTGGGCGAGATTATCAGATCTCGCCACTGTTTTCCTGCAACAGTTACCCACACCAGTCCAAACCAACATGCTCATATGTTCACAGCTATCATAACATCACACCAACCACATAACCTCAAATAACAGCTGAACAAAAGGGAAAAACGAAAAACATGAGTAAGCCATAACTTCCCTACCTGGAAATGGCTAGCATTGAGTTGATCATGTAAAATTAAGTATTAACTATTAAGTTAAAAGGTTTAGTGATATTACAAGTTTCATTTATACACTATACCAAAAATATAAAATAGTGAGAGTTTATACAGATTTTAACATCAAATCAAAAGTTAAGTGTTATTGATACTTGATAAAATATATGAAAATTCTCATGTTATAGGAGGTTTCCATATAGAGTCTATTCAAACAAGAGTAAATTGTTAGGATAATCAATAATCAATATAAATTATTTTTAACCATAAAAAATATAAAATAGATAGAATATTATTGTATAGTTTCTATGTGTTATTAAACCTAACACAACATATTTTAAGATTTTGTATATATGAGATTTAATTTCTCCTTTCCAATTGCAAAAAATATTATCGGTTCAAAATTGTTTCCGAAAATATTTTTTTTAAAATATAAATGATAATAACTAGTCCTAATAGAATTTAATGTAAAATTAATTAAGGATCTTTAGAATTTAGGATTCTTACACGATAAACATGATAGAACACTAACCTTGATCCATGAGAGATCCTATGTGAATATGCGTTCTTCAATTTATAATCATGTGTGTTCTTCAACCACCGTTACCCAATCTATCTCTTTGTCTTTCTTTCTCTTCTCACACTTTCTTGATGGGTTACTGTGAAAAAAACCTTATGGTTAGAGACAAAATCCCAATCCCTTTTATAAAGCAACATCCATCAAATTGGTTTTTATTTTATCTTTATCTTTATTTTATTATATTATCACTTCCCATAATAATAATCAATAGGTCTTGAAATTTTATTAAATCACAATTGAGCCCATCATAATATTTCAAATGAGTCACTAATAGAATTAATTCGTCAATTAATTTTAGCATTCTCCCACTTGACTCATATGATGTCATAACATTATGTGATTTAATACATAAACATAATGCGCATTAAAAGACCTTATAAATTGGTTCCATCATTATTCATAATTAAAGATACAGAAATAATAAGAGTCATGGCGGTCACACATCATTCGGTCGACATGATCTCTTCCATGTACTACTATATCATCCCTTTCTCCTTAATATGACCTTAAAATGAGAAGTCCATAATGGGTTCAAACATAATGTCATTTTACAAAGCAATAATATAACATAATTTGTTTTCTTCCTCATAATTTGCATGCATAAACATAAAGAAGAAAACACAGATTTCAAAAATTTATATATTAGGGAGCTCAGAGTGTCACATAAACATTAAAAACATTAACATTCAACATTTAACATTCACTAGTAGACATAATGCCCATATTCTTTACATGACCAACATACAATTTGGGCGGTAACCCTTTTGTTAAAGGGTCAACAATCATAAGATATGTGCTAATATATTCTATTGACACTATACGTTTCTGAACTTCTTCTTTAACGGCAAAGTATTTCAACTCCATATGCTTAGCACCTTTGGAATACTTGTCGTTTTTAGAAAAGAAGACTGCTGCAGAATTATCACAATAAATTTTCAGTGGCTTGGAAATACTGTCGACTACTCCAAGTCCTGAAATAAAATTTTGCAACCAATTAGCTTGAACTGTGGCCTCAAAGCATGCCACAAATTTAGCTTCCATGGTGGATACAACAATGACAGACTGCTTCGCACTTTTCCATGAAATCGCTCCTCCGACTAAAAGATACACATAACCAAATGTAGACTTTCTTGTATCCACACAACTGGTAAAGTCTGAATCTGTATAACCTATCACCTCAAGGTGATCAAATTTTCTATAAGTAAGCATGTGATTCTTTGTTCCTTGTAGGTATCTTAAAACTTTCTTTGCAGCTTTCCAATGCTCCAGTCCTGGATTACTTTGGTCTTTACCAGGCATACCAATTGCAAAGCTAATATCTGGCCTTGTACATGTTTGAGCATACATCAAACTTCCAACAACAGATGCATAAGGGATATTTTCCATCTGTTTCCATTCCAAATCATTCTTTGGACATTGCATGAGACTGAACTTGTCTCCTTTCTGTATTGGAATGGGAGATGTTGAACATTTATTCATTCTGAATCTCTCTAAAACTTTATTAATATATGCATTCTGAGACAAACCTAACAGTCATTGTGATCTGTCATGAAATATTTCTATTCTTATCACATAGTATGCCTCATCCATATCTTTCATTTCAAAGTTATTAGAGAGAAATCTCTTAGTCTCACTTAATAGACCAAGATCATTAGTCGCAAGCAAGATATCATCAACATACAAAATCAGAAATATAAACTTACTCCCACTGACCTTTAGATATATACACCGATCAACAATGTTTTCCTTAAATCCAAAGGACACAATAGTATCATTAAACTTTAGATACCATTGTCGAGAAGCTTGCTTAAGTCCATATATCGATCTCTTAAGTTTACACACCATGTGTTCCTTTCCTTCTTCAGCGAACCCCACCGATTGGTCCATATAGACATCCTCTTCTAAATCCCCATTCAGAAAAGCAGTTTTAACATCCATTTGATGCAACTCAAGATCATAATGAGCTACTAATGCCATGATAATTCTAAAAGAATCTTTCTTATAAACAGGCGAAAATGTTTCCTTATAGTCAATGCCATCTTTATGAGTAAAACCTTTGGCAACAAGACGAGCCTTATAACGTTCAATATTGCCTTGAGAGTCAGGCTTAGTCTTAAAGACCCATTTACACCCAACTCTCTTGCATCCTTCTGGCAATTCCACAAGGTCCCATACGTTATTATGTACCACTGATTTAAGCTCATCTATCATGGAATCTAACCACTTATCAGAATTATCACCATTAATGGCTTCTGAAAAAGAAATTGGATCATTATCAATACTTAAGTCATTTTCTAACTCTTGTAGATTAACCACATAGTCATTCGAAATAGCAGACTTTCTATCTTTGTGAGATCTTCTTAATACTATTTCTTATGGTTGTTCTACTATTGGCTCATTGTTAACCTCGAAATCATTAATTTGTTGTTCTTCTTGATTGTTGTGAGTTTCTACAACATGTGGAACAACAACTCTTGATAAAGAAGTACTAGGTATAAGAACTTGTACTCTAACTTCCTTAATCTCCACATTTCATGAAGTTTCACTCCCATTGGTTTCACCATTCTCATTGAACCGAGCATTTCCAGTTTCAACGATTCTTGTACTATGGGTAGGACAATAAAACATATACCCTTTTGATTTTTCTAGATAACCAATGAAAAATCCACTGATTGTTCTTTCATCCAGTTTCTTTTCTTGCGAATTGTATATTCTTACTTCTGCTTGACAATGTAAGACCCGAGAAATTTAAATAATTAAATTAATAAGTATTTAATAAATGCGGGTAGTGGAAGCCTTTATGACACTTAATGTTAATTGTTGTAATGTGGAAAAGTATTAGCTCAAGTGGTTGAAAGTACTTTAACTGTGTGAGAGGACTTGGCTTTGAGTCTTATGTATGTCTTTGTGTGTTATTTTAATTTATGCATTATTTCGTTAGTATATTTGAATGCTAGATGTCATAATATAATCCTAAAATTTTAGGAATTATCACAAATGTGAATTGGTTGAATTGGTTGTGCAATTGACTTGGTAATTGATGGGTTGTGGGTTCAAACCTTGATGAGAACAACTTAATCTTTTTATTTTTGCTAATAATACTTGTGGTCTGAATGTGAAAGGGTGGGAAAGCCCTAGAGGTAATGGGCAGCCAAGGGATTTGGAAAAACAGTCCATAATGGCTCATGAAAGGTAATAATAGACATTAAAAAGCCAATTTTCGTTTTATTTCTTTTTACCACAATTAGGAGCCATATAAAAAGGGAGGGTTAGGCAATTAGAAGGGTTTTGGAAGTCTGAAAAATTAGAGTGAGAAAGGATCACGAATTTTGAGTGAGAAAGCGAATTGGGATTCAGAGCAAAGCAGTGGTGGTTGAGAGAGCAAAAAGGGAGGGTTCTAGCTATCACAAAGCCAAGGTTAGGCAACCTTTTGAAGCAAAGATTCACAAGTTAGGGGAGCTCCTTTTCTATGCAACTATATGTTTATTGAGATGAATTTCGTGTATAGTGTAATGTGCAGTAATTATGTACCTTTTGCCCTATGAATTGTTTGACAACATGCTGTGAATTGGGGTGTGGGGTTGTTTTGTTGTAATGTGATAAAACCCTTATGGGTTTGTATGGAAACTATGGAGTTATGTACTGATGATGTGTAAGGTTTGATTTTGTACTTTTGGGTGACTAATTGGTGTCCAAATCATGCACATAATGTTGTAACCTGAGATGATTTGTTTGGCATAGTAGAATGGGGTTTTGGGCATGTCGAGATAGGTTTTTGCGTGCATTACAAGGGGGATAAGTGCTATTCTCGCTCAAGCTATCTAGGCTCGCCTAGGCGAGAATAGCAGGAAAGAAATTTTGGGTTGTGTCTGCACATCTTGCTCAGGTGAGAGCAGCTCGCCTAGGCGAGGATTCGCGAAAAGGTGAGGTTGTGCTCGAGGGTCTCGCCCAGGCGAGGAAACCATGTTTTGAGCGACAAAGTCCCTCGCTCAGGCGAGAGGTACTCGCCTAAGCGAGAGATCGGGGTAGATGCATGTGTGTTCTGCTGTTTTGGCCACCTAGGCGAGAGAGGTTGTGTTGAGCGAAGAGAGGCCTCGCCCAGACGAGATGAGCTCACCTAAGCGAGACTTAGTACGTAATGTTGGTAGCACGCTCGCTCAGGCGAGGAAGCTTAGCTTGAACGAGACAGGTCTGGTCGCTTAAGTTAAGGCTTCTTGCCCAAGTGAGTCTAGTGCAGTTTGTGTGTACTGTTGTGCGCTTTGATGCGAATGTGGATCAGGAGATGTTGTGCCATGAGCGGGTAGGTTCATGGATGGAGGTTGACATGTGATGGTATGAGCGGGGAGGTTCATACTCTATTACTCTCCTATGAGGATACGAGCGAGGTAGGTTCGTATGTTCTGTACTCACAATTGAGAGATGCTGCGTGCGGGAGGTACGTAGCTGGAGGATCACATGTGTTGGACTACGGGCGGGTAGGTCCGTAGATTAGGACTACGAGCGGGGAGGTTCGTAGAGGCAGGACCACGAGCGGGCAGATTCGTGTGAGCATCATGAATCCTGAGTCCATGGTTAACTTTGTTGATTAAATTGGAAGTTAAAAGCCTTGATGGTATTAAAGATGTGATTAGGGTCTAACTTTGAGAATATAATTATGTGTAATTGTATTATTTAATTGTTATGTTTCTCATATTTTGCTGAGCTCACCCTTTCTGTTTGTGTGTGGCGATGATCATGTAACTCTTTACACGTTTGTAGTTGATGATACAGGTGATGCTGCTAACCCCTGAGACGGAGAGAGGGCTACTATGGGGATTATGATTTATGAAAATTCTAAGGGTTTTCATTGTCTTGTTAGATTTTGGAAATTGTAATAAAAGTTTTATTTAATTTCTTTAAATTTATGGTGCTTTTATTATTGTGATAAATTTTCCCGCGTTTTGGGAGTAGTGAAGTGCAACATTTGAACTCCTTTATTATTAATTATATATTGATTTATTTAAACCAAGTAATTTCCAGTAGGGATGTTACAGACAACCCCAAACATGTAGGTGTCTCAAATTGGGTTTCCTACTCGTCCACAATTCAAATACATGGAAGTCTTTAAAGCATACATCCACAATGATACAGGTAAACATGAATTACTTAACATACTCCTAACCATATCCAGTAAGGTTTGATTACGCCTTTCTGATACACCGTTTTGTTGTGGTGTGCCTGGCATTGTGTATTGAGCATAAATACCACGTCTCTCAAGGAACTTAGCGAACGGACTAGGATGTTGTCCACTTTCATCATATCTTCCATAATACTCACCATCTTTAGCAGACCTTATGATTTTCACCTTTCTGTCTAATTGTCTTTCCACTTCATTTATATAAACTTCCAAGGCATTCACTGATTGAGATTTCTCATGCAGTAGATAGACATGTCCATAACGTGAAAAATCATCAATAAAGGTGATGAAGTACTTCTCTTTACTGAAAGAATTTACTTCAAATGGACCACATATATCGGTGTGTATGATTTCAAGAAGCTAAGTGCTTCTCGTGGCTCCTTTCTTTGTGTGTTTTGTTTGTTTACCTTTAATACAATCCACACACACATTCAGATCAGTAAAATCCAAATCTGGAAGGATTTCATTCTTTATTAATCTTTGCATTCTTTCTTTGGAAATATGTCCTAAACGTTTATGCCACAAGTAAGCAGATCGTTCATCCACTAAACTATGTTTAGTGCCAACATTGTGATGCAAAGTCATAAGAGTTTCAACATATAAATTATCCAAATTCAATTTATATAAACCATCATAAAGTGTACCAGATCCAATCATAAAAGTACACTTAAACAAATTGAAACAACCATTCCCAAACTTAAAAGAATATCCAGCAATATCAAGCTTAGACAAAGAAATTGAATTCCTAGTGATATTAGGTACATAAAAAGTATCCATAAGGTCTAAGTGATATCCAGTGTCGAGGATTAGACGATAAGTCCCGACCGCTTCCACTGGAACTTTCTCTTTATTGCCCATGAAGACAAACTTCTCATTTGGGTTTATGGTTCGGGTTGTAAGAAATCCCTACATCACATTAGAAACATGAGTCGTACATCCAGAATCAATCCACCACATATTATGGGGAACTTCAGTTAAGTTTGATTCAAAACATACGTAAGCATTATGCTCACTTTTCTTTTCGAACCAAGCTCTACGCTTTATGCAGTCCTTCTGGAAATGTCCAGACTTCCCACAGAAATGACATTTGTCATTTTTCTTCTGGATTTTGGTTGAGGACTCGTCAATCTTCAGTGATCCTTTACCCTTTCCATGTTTCTTAGCAACTTTCTTTCCAATAGCTCATTGATTCTTCACATATTGAATAGAGTGGCTTCTTAAGTTCTTTAGTCGGGTCTCCTCCTGAACTAGCATATTGTGCAATTCATGCACATTCCACTTGTCTTTCATGGTGTTGTAGTTCATCTGGAACGGGCCATACTCAGAGGGTAATGAGTTTAAAATGAACTGCACGAGAAAACTTTCATCCACTACCATTCCTAGAGACGTAAGTCTTGCTGCGATATTTGTCATCTCGATCACATGCTCATGCATAGTACGCGAACCATCAAACTTCATTGTGGTCAACGTACTCATCATTGTTCCAGCGAGAGATTTATCAACAGTTTGGGAGCACTCTTCCACAAATTTCATAAATTCTTTTGTGTCATCGACAAATTTCATAAATTCTTTTGTGTCATCGGTTTTGGGAAGAGCTGACTTTATATTGCTTGCTATGTTCATTCTCATAAACATTAAGCTAAGTCTGTTTGATCTTTCCCAAGCTTTGTAATGAGCTTTCTCTTTATTGCTATTGGCATCCGTGATAGCAGCCGGCTTTTCAACTTGAAAAGCTAGATCAAGATCCAACACACCTAAGTGAAATTGGACTTGCTCACTCCAGTCAAGGAAATTCAACCCATTAAAGACTGGAACAGACGAAGCATGTGAGTGTAAAAATACCGGAACATAGACTGCAATTAACACATGCCTAACATTAATGCTTTGAGTCATAAAACTAGACGTAAAAACAGATTCAGATATAAACAATCATTATATGCATACTAATGTTATCCTTTGGGAGATCCAATAATACACAAACATAAGTATAATGATGTTAATCATATTATAACATTATTGATAATTAAAATATGCATCAACTAGAATCACCTACTACCTTTGAGTATATAAATAAAACTAGTGACGCATACAAAATTATCTACAACCATGCTCATTAATTATAAGAACAATTAATCAACCTTTGAACGATTCTGAAATGTCTTATAATTAGTGAATTTCAATTAACTCATAAATTTAATTATTCATAAATAACATTCATATTAAGGGTAATTGAAATAAAAAACATTAATAATTTGAAATCACAAAAAACTTTAAAATTTTGGCCACTTTGATGACTAACAAAATTTATCATACTTGATTTCAAATAAATAAATAAATATACATTTAATTGCTATAAACTTTATATAACATCTCATTAATTTTAATTTAACAATAATAAACATAAATATTATTACAAATTAAAATAAAATTATTAATTATTTATATAAATAAAATAATTAATATTAATTTTATTGGTGACGTAAGTCGATAAAAATATTACTCTGCTTTTTCACTTTGCGTCACTTGAGAATGGTCTCCATTCAATTTAATAAAACTAAGCATTATGAAATTTATTCAATTTAGCAAAAGCATCCAACTCACATTAGTCAACTCATGTTCATGCGTCCGTTTTTCAATGCCATTACACTTCATTTCAATATTAAAATAAAAAAAATAACACTTTCACACATAACAATTTTATTATATTTTCATTCAATGCCAATTAAAATAAAAACACCATCACAATAAAGTACGCATACAATTATGATTAATGACAGCAGCGGAATGCAATATTTTAATGGCAGTAGCATCGTTTATAAATTAAACTCCTCGATTAATAGGCATTGCAATTATAAACCCTCAATTAATAATTAGGGTTCGTGAAAATCGGAGATAAACATAATAAAGGAGAAACATCACATAATAGGAGAATCATAAATCCTACAACCTAATCTGATACCACATGTAAAATTAACGAAGGATCTTTAGAAATTAAGATTCTCATACGATAAACATAATAGAACACTAACCTTGATCCATGAGAGATTTTGTAAATATGCGTTCTCTTCTCACACGTTCTTGATGGGTTATTGTGAAAATAACCTAATGACCAGAGACAAAACTCCAATCCCTTTTATAAACCAATGTCCATCAAGTTAATTTTTATTTTATCTTTATATTTATTTTATTTTATTATCACTTATCATACTTATCATAATAATAACCAATAGTCTTTAAATTTTATTAAATCACAATTGGACTCATAATAATATTTCAAATGATTCAGCAATAGAATTAATTCGTCAATTAATTCTAACATTTAATACTAACTTGTCCTTTAATATAAATGATAAAAAAAAAAGCTCTTTATAATTAACTGAAATGTATAAAAAACTGATAAATCATATGAATTTCATTTCTTATTTAGTAAAATTTGACTAGATAAGTAGTCATACAATGTCATGAAACATATAAATACGTTAGTACTATATATAATATTTAAAGTAATTATTACAAAAGTAAATAACTTTCCATAACTTTTCTTTCATAGAATTTCATTTCTTAGTGTATTTAAAACGAGAAGTCTTTGAAATGAGGGAGTGATAATACCAACCTTTCCTGCATTAATTCCTTATAATAAGTGGAAATTGTATATATTAGGAAGGAAATGTAGCAAGAGAGTGAAAAGGGAGAGACATGTCCCTTCCTTTATCATCAAACAGGGGAAAGTTTTCCGATGTGGGAAAAATAAATAATGAAAATATGAAGATTGAGAGAGGCATTTAAGAATTTGTAGGCCACAAATGTTATGGTTGGATCTGCAACCAACATGTTACTCTCTCATTTATTACTTTCCTTCAAAGTTCAAACACATGTCACCCATATGTGGATAAGTGGGCAAGCTTTTCCCCCATTGAAATGACGTTTCAATCACTCAGACCTTCAAATTTTCCATGTCATATTTTTCCTCAATTTTTCTCCAATATCCTTTTTCTAACAATATCTAATATCATTTTATTTTTCTAAATGATCTTGTTTACTGTAACAATTTGTAATTCGGTTGTCTGGAGGTTAAATTTTGAAAAGGGTTTTCTGGTTTTTCTTTTTTTAAGAAAAACAGATTTTTTTTTTACAAATGTATAAAATAAGAAATTAGAGAAAATTTATTTTAAATAATTGAGTAAAAATACTGGGATTAAATTTTAATTTATTTGAAAAAATAAAATAAAAAATAACTTTCAATGTTGTAATGTTGATTTCATAACATGATTTGTATTTATTGGTTTGTTAATAATAAGATAGAAAATATAATTTTAATTTTGGACATTGAACTAAAAATTAATATAAATAATTAATAACATAACTATTATTTTAAGTGGTTAAAAAATTTGAATAATGTTTATGATGATAATTATCTTTCGGATGTTGAAAAAATGTAAAAAAAATCTTTGTTTTAATATATTTAATAATGCAATGTAAAATTACAATACCCCAAATTAGAATAATCGTATCACTATAATTAAAGCTTTATATGATTTGTATTAAGCATGATCAATTCATATATTATATATTTATAGTCTTTTTGGCAAAATTTCAAAATAGAATCCAACAAAAATTAGGGAAGGTCACTGTACAAAATATGTATACGTATATGTAACTTTTACCTATAACTTGACCCAAATAGTCTTATTGTTGTAAAAGTTCTCTTATATAGTATCTTTCGCTCATATATAACATACTATCATCATAACATAAAAATAAACCAAACAACATGATAAGTTATTGAAATTATAACGGACCACACAATTTATAAATCATCTCATATTAATTGATGATGAGAATTTATGATTGTACAAGAAACTTTAATGTGAGAGAAATGTGTATCTTTGAAACTGCTAATGTTATCTTTTATATATATATATATATATATATATATA
>Ga0214543_1007960_pt1 | contig 17731 bp, 10 predicted proteins | sample CNSS2metaG_FD_160094 | JGI IMG/M metagenome (GOLD analysis project Ga0214543, IMG submission 160094) | Root nodule microbial communities from cowpea collected in UCLA plant growth center, Los Angeles, California, USA - CNSS2 | ecosystem: Host-associated > Plants > Roots > Nodule | place: USA... | reverse complement strand
TCAAAGTCATTCCTATAATTGGGTTGTTTGTTTGAGCAATATTCCTTTTCTTTTCTTTGAGCATTTTATCTTTAATTTAAAATTGTTTGATGATTGGTGCAGGTGGGTATTTGACCCTGGAGGCAGAACTCCAAAATCTTTTTATAATAAGAGCTTGACCTCTTTCAGGATCCATATCTCATTTTAGTAGAATTTCTATTATTTTATTTTCAATTTGTGACTTTGATTTATGTTTGTGTTTGTGAATAGGACCTTCTAGAATTCAGGTCGAATTCTCTCCAAACAGGAGAGAATGATAAAGAATCTTCAAATGAGACAAATTTGAGGACAAATTCTCTTCAAGAAGGAGGGAATGATAGAGGACTATCCCAAGATTTCATACAAGAAGAACTTGAAGATGAACCGTTACAATTTAAAGGACCTATGACAAGGGCAAGGAGCAAGAGATTGAAAGATTAAAACTATTCAAGGCTCCTAATGCTACAAGCAATCTGAAATTCAAAGAATATGAAGATCATTGCTTGAAGCATATTTGAAGATAGTTTTTAGGAAAATTAGTTTATGTTTTTAGACTTTGGGTTTCCTCTTAGAAATTAGTTTTGTTCTATGTTTTTGGGCTTTGGGCTTTCTTTTATAAATTAGTTTATGTTTTAATGTTTTGGACTTGGGCCCTCTTGTAGGTTCTCAGGTTTTCTTAAACTTATGTGCCTATATATAAAGGTACCAAAAACAATGTAGACACTTTTAATCATATATTGAATTTGATTTTCATTAAAGAGAGGGTTCTCTTTGTTCTTGGCTTAGGCCTCTGGTTCTTATCAAAGATTAACATCTTTGTGGCGAATCTTCACTTGACTTATCAATCTGCTAGATTGTGGCATCCTCCATCTCTGTCTTATTCCGCGTTTTTCTCTTATTTATTCGTGTCGTGCCTCTTGAGGATTCAAATTCAGAAACAATCATACTCTTTCCTGGATAGGATCGTATCAGTATATATTTTCACCTCTATATATGTAATGTCAAAATGAGTCAATCAGGGTCACAACTCAATCCGACTCAACCTACCATGAGTTCGCGAGTTAGTGAGTTGATTTACTTACAAATATTTGATTTTTATAATTTATTTTATAGTACAATAAAAATGGATTAACTAATTCATTTTTTTCATAATAGTAAAATTAAAGTGTTTACATAGTTCCTCAACTATTATTATAAAGATAATAGTTGAAAATTAAAGTATTAATATACATAATTTAACAAGCAAGTAAATTAAATATCTTAACTATTCAAATATTATTAAAAGTACTTAAAAATATGAATAATATAATTAGAAGTAATAAATAATTTTAATGAAAAATATATAAAAGATATAAAAATACTAATAAAATGTTGTTAGTGATAAGTTACCCGCCAACTTATCTTTAATCCAACTTGAATCGATTAAACCCCTTGGGTTAAATGAACTTCAACCCACTTTAAAAAGAATTAAAATTTTCCCAGCCCAAATTTCGTGGACATTAATTGAATTTTTTTTTTGTTGTGTAACTTCTTTATTTTACTTTTTAAGTAATCATTATTTTAATTTAAAATAATTACATTTTTATTTTTACTCTCTTTAAATTTAAATATTTTTTAAATTAAAATAACTATTTTACTATTTTAACCTTTTAAAAGTCACTATTCGTAAAATTAAATTAATTATTTAGAATAAAAGAAAAACGACACAGATCTACGTAGCGTTTCCACTAATAAATCGCATAAAGGTCTTACAATGAAGCTTCTACCACTTCTTCAAATAATAAGGTTTACCTCCAAATTTAAAAGACGGTGTTGCTTCCTATCACATTTCTTCATCCACCCCATCAAAAAATTTACTGGAATTTTTTTTTTTTTTTTTTTTTCTCTTTCCTTATCAAGGAGGAGTCACTACTGTCCGGAAAAGAATTTTCTGAACTGTTTTTGCATTCTGGAAATTAAATTTCAGAAGTGTTAGAATGCAGGAAGAAAAACACAAGAGAAAAGAAAAGAAAAGAATAATTATCTTCTTAACGTAAAAGTAATTCATTCCTCTCCTAATAATGTTATATTAAATTTTATTGCATTATTTTAGAATAACACATTAGTCAACGGTAAAACATTTTGTTTTGGTTTAATTACCCGTTTGTCTATGTTATGTTGAGTTCTTTCATTTATTTTAGGCTCAATTTATTTTTGATTTGTAAAAATTATTACAAAAATAGATACAATTTCATTTTTTCCGTTAAATTTATTAAAAACGGATTTAAAATTTTCATCAAATTTAATACTAAGATTATGTTAATCAAGACTAAATTAAGACTAAAATAATACTAAATAATACTAAATGAACTTGTCATTTTTTTAGAAAGTAGAAACCATTATTTTTTTTTAATATAACAGAAAAGTTACAGCATTAATACAATAACTTTAATTATTAATACTATTTGAACTTTGTAAAATATTAATGATTGGGTATGTGTTTGATCTTTAATAATTGTCATATATTTATTAAAGAAAAAAATCAATTTATATATAATTAATTATAACAAAATTACAAAAAAAAATAAATTTAAAAAACAAAAACACAAAATAAAAAAACCTTCCTTTAAATTTAAGTCCATATTAACAAAATTAAAAAATTTGTACTACAACTATAATTTTTTTTCTTATTATACTAAAAACAAAATATGTAATAATTGTTACTGTAAACAGATTATTTATCCATTAGTTTATTTAAAGGCTAGCTTCTGAGAAACCAACAAAAATAAGTTAGTTGATGTATTTAAAAGTTTTATTAAAAGATAACTTAATGTCTCTATTGCATTCAAAGGCAATGTTTTATATATATATATATATATATATATATATATATATATATATATATATATATATATATATATATCTTATGGCAATAGAAGATTTTAGGAAATACCATAAGAAAGTTTTAAAATAGTTATTACCAAAAGAAGATCATACCAAACTCAACACAACAGAGTTTCAAATGAGTGAGTGATTAGCCGCATCATCTACTTTTTCAGTTATCTTATGGCAATAAAAGATTTTAAGAAATGACACAAGAAAGTTTTAAAATAGTATATCTATTGAAGTTATTAGTAAAAGAAGAAGATCATACCAAACTGAACACAGCAGAGTTTGACATGAGTGAGTGATTAGCCTTATAATCTAGTGTTTCATTTTTGGTTTGTGTTTATGATTTATGAATGAGTTAAGATGATCTGTTATTCCATTGTACTATTGCCAAGGTATGTCTGCCACCACAGGCAACAAGTTTAGCTATCCAATGTCCCTCAGCTTCAGTGGCAGTGAGGTTGTGTGGAGGAGGAAGGTTTATAGGTACCTCCATTGGTTGACCAGTCGTCACTTTCCTACCATATCCAAGACGTCCATGGTCACCTCTACCAAACTGCAAACAGTTCAACCCAACAAATCATATACTTAAATCACTCTGTTTTTTCATTCATTCAAAATCTCCATTTTCTTAATGCACACTACCAAGAAAAAAGAAGAAAAGAGAAGGATCCAGATTCTCTACTGGATTTTTGGTACTATTTTCTACTGAGGATTGACAAAATACACTAGTATTCGTACTTTAACAATCTTTCTAATATATTTTAAAACATCAAAATTAATGTTCATTAATATATTTTGAAAGTATGGAAGAGAAACAATAAAAAAAAAAACTAGTAGAAAATCCAAATTCAAAGGTGAACAAGGGATTTGGACACTGAATTTCAAGTGTTTATATTTTCAGACATATGCATATCACAATACATCACTACTAACTACCTAACTAACATAAAGCACAAACTAAATTATCTACCACACATTTTAAGAATAGGTTGAATTGCAATGTTAAACCCTTTAGTTAGTCATAAGGGATTCCAATCCTCCTATTTTTCTTGTGATTATAGTCATTCCATTTTGGAAAATCACAACTTTTGGTTCAATCTTTAATCTTTAATTTTGCATACATTTTACTTCTTTTATTTTGGTCCAATTGAACATTAGATCTAACATGTTCAGTCAAAGTCCTAAACAAATACTTTAACTATTTCACTAATTAAAACCTGAAAATAAGACAAATAAGGGTAAAACGTGTTCAATCATTCTGAACTTTGTAAATTCAGTTTTCGTCTGTAAAAACTTCTGTCTATTTTTAATAATATTTAATTTTGAAATGCATCAATTTTAGTCCTTGGTGTTTTTAAACAACGTTAAATGAGAAAAATGGCTTAAATAGTGTTTCAAGAACCAAACACTATTTAAAAATAAATGGAGAAAAACCTGGCTTAGTTACCTTTAGTTCTATTATTTATTTATTCATTTATTTATTCTTGTTCAATTTAATCCCTTTATTAATAAAGAATTCAATCAAGTATCTAAATTTTAAATATATAACAGTGTAACTATTTAAGATTCAATCATGTCCCTCAATTTTTTAAAATAAAAAACAATAAGGCTCTTTCGTGTGTTGAAATTGATATATAGATTTTACAAATTGTTTATATGTGAATTATAAAATCTACAATATTTGCTTACTAAATATTTTAATGTTAATTGGATAAAAATTGATCACATTATTACGTTGTAAAAGATTGAAAAACTTGATTGAATATCTTATCAATAAGAAGACAAAATTGAATAATCAATATATTAAATCTGTTTTTGAAGGATTATATAATATGGCCAAATCATAGAAAAGAGAAACAAAGATGGCATAGAAAATACTTACAGAAAACATGCGGCCATCGCGGGTTAATGCCACTGAGTGGGTACCTCCACAGGATACCTGACAACAAATCAGTAATCTTCATATCAGAAAAATGATTATCCTGAAAAATGCCTCCCTTAGATTGTCATGATTAGTCAAGAACATGGAAGTCAGTTCATGTGATGTGAGAAGCTAAATTTACATCTTCAGAATTAAATAGTTTTGGATATTTCGGTTCTTCATTTTGCAGCATCAATGATGTCAACGTGAGAAAAAGGCTAGAAAGTGATTGTTTTCATTACTAAGCCATCACATTGATGCACTATATTTTATTAGTGTAGAAAGAAAAAGAGTACCTGCACAATATCTTCTCCAGCTAACAGTTGAACCTTCTGGGGTACCATTTTACTGCTCTTGTCACTATCACCAAACCCAAGCCTGCCATGTTCCCCCCTTCCCCAGCCATATACCTGAAATAATGTTAACGAAGATAAAATTAAAGCCAAATGACCACAAAAATATTAACAGAAACAAAAAAACCAGACAGATGGAAAGAGTGGTAGTATTAAGTATCAAATATCAACAAAGAAACAAAAAGACAACGGAAAGGTATGGCCCGTCTTACTCCTTTACTACATAGAAACCTATAACTCCATGGAGAATGATCACTTGCAACCAATGGGTTTGCGATCTGTAGGAAGAGGTACAAGGGACAGAGTTTCATTCTGTAAAGCTGCACACTTAGTTAAAGCTTGCTTAATAGACTTAGGTGTGGTATATGAGCAACAAGTAGACTGTGGTGAATGTGATGCATAACAAGGCCCAATGTGGAATGGGTTTGCATAAGACGAATATTATGGGAAAGTAAGGAGGAGGAGACAATTGACTCGAGGGACTAGAACTAGTCAGGCAGAAAAGCAAATGGGATTGCTGGTAACCCTATCTTCTATATCACAAAAGATTTGTGCTTAGGAATGGTGTTAATGGCCTGGTTTGCTTAAAGCTAACTTGACAAAGATCTAAACTAATCGATGAATGTCCTCTAGCTTCTTGTAAGGGGATGTGAGGACCCTCCCACTATTTGAATTGGAAAGAGTTGGGAAGCTCCTAGACTATGGGGAAGGCAAAAGCTACTTACTTTCAGCTTGCAACTAGGAATATGTCTTGTCTAGTCCTTTTGAGATCAGAGTGGAGAGCTTCAGGTAACATCTTTGGCCTAGAAGAAGCACTAGAGTAGGTAGCATGGGTCACAAAACTTCGATGTCTCGATTCAGCAATGAGGAAAGAAAGATTTTTGTCCCAAAAGAAAAGATGTAGCCTTTCCCTTTTGCATACTGCCTACCACAGAGGTACCTAACTCTTTCTATTGTCAGGCTTCCTGGTTAGGTAGGAATTGGCAACATAGCTCTTCTTTCAATGCTATGTGGATTGGGCACTTTTGCCCTAAATAAAGGAGCAGGAAAGTAGGCGCACGATGGTACTTTCATGAGGCAAACTGATTTTATAAGCTCTATCATGTTATTGAAGACAAGGATCAACATCCTTTGCCCTCAACTCAGAATCAAAGAAGGGTATCCAAAATGCTATAGAAACTTTATTTTCAGAGCACACCACAGGGATGCTTTGTGGACAGCCCCTTCAGTTGAAGGCCTATACCTCTCTAATTCCATGAAGAATACCTCTCTAATTCCACGAAGAAGAAAAGCATCAAGGGTAGTACAATGCAAAGAGGGAGGAAGAAGTAGGAACAATGATATGTGTGGAATGTTGAGATTGAGTAGGGTTAGAAAAAACTAAAGGAATGTTAGCAGGTATGCAAGAAAGGATGGGGTTAACAGAATGGGAACGTGAGCGAAATATTTCATTGCAAGTGAAGCCAGTTTCATTGAATATCACATCTTTGGATATATATATCTTGCCAATAGTAGATAAACATCTATCCTATAAGAAAGGTAGAGTAACTAATAAGCCATTATTTTTTCCTATTTTCTTACCTTTTTGTACCCATCTTGAGGAATGTTTAGTGATTAATTATCTATCTTTAGTGCATTTCTTTTATCGGGCTTCATTGGGCTAATAATTCGAATTTTAATTAATTTAGATTCAATTGGTCTAATTTTTGTTTCTTAGTTATTTTCAGGTTTTGTTGTGAAGCATTTTTGAGCTTGGACATTAAATTTAGGTTGAAGAGAAGAGTGCCACGTCAGTGCCACATCAACTTGCTTTTCCACATCGGTATTAGTAATGGGCCATCTCCTATTTGCCCAAAGCGTAAATTTTGTAATTTTGCAGCCCAGAGTGACGGTTTTGTAATTAGTGATGTCCAATAGGGTTTTAGGTTTTCAAAACCCTTTCCTCTCCATTTTGTATCTCTTTTACATTTTTGGAGACCATTGAGAGCCATTGAAGGCGGCCACTTTGTATTGACGTTTTTTTTGCATTTGGTTAGCGCTCGATTCACGTTTTTGCTCTCGTCTCTGCTCTACTTGATGTATCGCAACTTCTTGCAATACATTGAACCCTATTAAATTATAAGTTACTTGGAAAGATAATAAAAGTGAATGCTTTTATTTCCAACACTCCACAAACTCGAGAACAAATGTTTTCCATTCCCAACTAGCATATTATTCACCCAAAATTTGGAGTTCACAATCCTTCAAAAAGGATATGCAAGTTGACCTTGTGAAGGTACATATGGAGTACAAAACCACTATCTAATTGATAGAATGTATATCCACTTCAATGTGTTTGGTTTGATCATGCTGAATAGGCTTATGGGACATACTAATTGCTGATCACAACTGTGCTTCATAAGTTCATCCCAATTAATCTTCAAATCTTCTAAGATAATTTTCAGCCAAGGGAATCAACAAATCCTTGTGCTTCATAAGTCCATCCCAATTAATCTTCAAGTCTTCTAAGATAATTTTCAGCCAAGGGAATCAACAAATCCTTTATGACGTAGTTACATGATTTGAAGGAGTTGGATTAACCCCTTGGATGAAGGTTGATTTAAAAATGACAAACGATCTTCTTGTGTAAGCAAGATTCTCTCCACACCATGAATCATCCTGAAGTTTGGTGGGGGTATCATTGACAGATTCAATATTGTTTCTAGCTTAGGTTCCTAACCAAGATCACAAGAATTTAACTCAAGTGCAGGAAGGACAAGTGTTTAAAAATGATTTTCCTTATCTTCCTAAAGACTCTCTCCATAAAGAAAACGTTTAAGTGAAATAATTTTTATCCTCATGGAAGTCATATCCTAGGCCCCAATTTCTTGGAAGGAGGATATAAGCACTTTGTATTGTACCCTTTCACAACCACAATAGACTACCCCACAAAAAGAGATATCATCACAACTAGCAAGACCACACCAGCTCCAAGTTACACTTTATTATCAACTATTTTCTTCTTTTTCCTTCTGCACCAAAACCTTTTACTGAACTCTTAAAAGTAACTTTGTTTCTTTCTGTCCTTTGATGTTTTTTCTTTTCCAATATTTCTCTTATCTCTTTGGCTAAGTCATGGCTTATAATAAAAAGAGCATCACAAGTATGCCTCCCTTGACTGCACCACTTTTAGTATATATATAACTGAGAAAACATTTATTCTTAATGAGTGATAAATTACAGTTTTCTATTACAATAGATGTATTTATACAAGACTTAGTCTAACAAACTAACTTTCACAACAAGATTCTGAATATAATATAATGAACCTATGTCAACTCTAGACAGTTGTTAGGTGAGAGTTCCGCAAGTGTAAACTTATACAGAGTAATATAATCACGATTAGCAAATTGCTTCAGTTCCGAATTGGATTTATCGAATTCAATATTTATATTTTAAAATAATGGCAAAACCTTAAAGAGATAAGATATTACTCGAATAAAAATTGAAAGACATGTAGAAAATAATAACATTGTATCCTCTTTCAATATGTTACTGTAACTTATCCTAATATTTCATAAAAAAAGGTAATATATTTAACATCTCAAAAGTAAATAATTACTAAAGAAAATGAGAATAACAAAACTTTAAATTATGACTATTAGAGAAAAAACACAACATTATCTACCTATTTATTGATCACAGTCAAATCCCACGTTGACACACAGTTACACATGGTATTTCTATAAAAAAGCCCCTCCTCCTTGGTCTCCACGACATTCTTCCTCTCATCCGTTTTCACTATAGGCAGTAATTGCCGGTCAAAAAAAAAAAAACAACGCTAGAGTAATTGATATGAAATAATGATTATATCATTATAGCACCAAGTAAGATTAAGAAGAGTGGTAGGAGGTGCATTATTAAGGAAAGAATAGAAGGTCATGTGAGGCATATGCAATCAAGGTCAAAGATCCCAACAAGAGGAATTGTGTGTGGGTTGGCACCTTTGACTCTACCCTGGACTATTCCTGGGCTTACAATAGTGCTCCCATCAAGCTTCATGGCTCTCAAAGCCAAAAGCAACTTGTTTATCCCTAATAACCTTAATTTTGTGGTCATGCAAACCCCTACGATCAACTCCTCAACAACATTTCTTGCTCAATGAGTCCGTGCTGATGCCACATTGATCCGTCCTTTGTGGCAAAGAGTGAGATTAAGAAAAGTAGCAAGGATATGCATTATTATAGAGTAGAGAAAGAACTAAATAACTAAATGATTTATCATAAACATAAAATATATTTCTTAAATAATGTTATGGATGGTTTGGATATCTGTCCATAAAAATATTGTTAATGGACAGATTGGATGGTTTTTAACCTTTTATTATATGATCATGAGTAGAATAAATGTTTTAAAAGCATGTTTGTATCCCTACTCTCTATACTCAATAACACACCTACTCACCATTATTCTTAGCCTCATTCAGTGCCAATGAGGATGAACCGAAGTGGCTTCATTGTTGACTTGAGCATGTAACATGACTGCAAAGGCATGTGCATGGGAGGGAGTGTTGCTGTTGAGCAGGTAAGAGTGGTAAGGGTTTGCCATACGACATTGTTAATGTGGTTATTAAAGTTATCAAGGATAGAGAAGTTGGTTTTGACCTTGTGACATAGGCCTTGGCAATTTCCATGGTTAAGTTAAAGGTGTTGAGACACACGCACCACCTACTTGGGATCTCTTATCTAGGCAAATGTGTGTACCACCTACTTGGGATCTCTTATCAAGGCAATGTGTGTACCACATATCCTTCTGCATAGTCCTCGATAATGCACCTCCTTGTCACTTTTCTTAATCTCACTTCGTGACATATTGAAGCCACATTAACGACTAAAAGCAGGATGAAAAGAAGAATGAAGTGAACGTTGAAAAGGAGGAACTTCTTATAGAAACATGATGACATGCATAACTACGAATAAACAAGGAATTTGATTGTAATAGATAAATAAATAGATAATGATGCATATTTCTCCTTGGTCGTGCCATTGGTATCCTCCCTCCAATCCACCAAATTGAAGGATAACTATAGCTGCACCAAAGAGACCGAAAATAAACAACATTATTTAAAACTTCCCCTATTCACATTTCTTTAGAAATTTATTCACTTTTGAGATGTATTTTTTATTCTTTAACGAAATATATAATAATAATTTGTAGCAACATATCTAAAGAGGATATAATGTTTTTTTGAATGATTATTCTTGGCCCTTATAATTACCAATTTTTATGACTAATTTTATAAGAATATTGAACTGCATAGATCCAATTCCATAACGAACCAATTCATTCAAAATTGGATTACTTTGGTTCAGAGAGGGAGTAAAGCCTATTTTGTAGGCTTAAGCCTATATCATTTTGCAAGATCATATCATAGTATAACCTAGATCCATTAAAAGGGTCACTCACCATATTACTCGAACCAAGTCCAATAGTGCTGAATGTGAAAGGGTGTATCGGGAAAAACTCAAGTCCCACAACGAATAGAGATTGTGGGAAAAAAGTATATATAAGTGATAACAATTCTTACCTTACATGTTGGTTTAGTAAGGTTAAGTTAGGCCTAAACTACTTTGTAAGAGCATAGATCATCTACATTGCTTCTATTACAAAAAAGTATAACAGCTTACTTTATTGCAAAAGCTATTTTCAAAAACAATAATTTGTATACGGTTTTCTACTATAGACATCTATTTTCAAAAGAAACAGAAAACTAAAAAATTTAAACATATGAAGTTAAATGTAGAGTTCAAAGATTTTAATGGTATATCTTCAAATTAAAATTTAAAACCAATAGATTCTACACAAAAAAAGAGTACCTCTCCTTCATCAGTCAATGCAGTAGAATGCCATCCACCAGCTGCAATATCAACCTAAAGTTCCAAACAGATTTAATAAAAGAAATTAGATATTTAAACTATAATCAAAGAGTTAAAGTTTGTAGGGTACAGATACATAACAATCTTCAACTCCTATCGCACACCCAAATATAACCCCAAGAGAAAGAATGCCACTGGAAGCAAGGAGCTATACCAGCAAGTTGGTAAAATGGAAATAAATGAAAATTAAAGGTGCTTGGTAGAAAAAAAAATAGAGAAGATACGAGTAAAGAGATAGAGAGATGAGTAGAGATAGTGAGAAATAGTATATTAGATCCCACCAATTTTAAATTATTTTTCCTCTTTCTCTTTCCCACCAAACTTCTTATACTGATTCTATATTCATCTTATTAATTTCATTAATACCAAACAAAGGCTAAGCATTTACAATATATCTAGCATTCTACCTCAATGCATAAACTTAGTATTTGCTTGTGCACCAAAACAGCTCACAATCACACACGCGTGCAAGTGCAGACACACACACACACACAAGTTGTAACACTGATATATGCCTCTGTGTTCTATAGCATACATCTGATTCTGAATCACACAAGTTTATAAAGATGGAATATCAGATATCACCCAATAATTTGTCCCATTAATTATCTATTTGATTTGGGATAAAGATTTATTTTCATTTCCTATGTCCATGAATCATAACAAAAAAGATCTTGTTTTCACTTTATTTCTTGTTTTAAACATGTGGCCTATAGGTAATGGTGAAAATATTCTTTTGTTTTCACTATTATACAAAATCTTTAAAATAAAAAATATGAAATGTGATTTTTTTATAATTATTTGTGAAAACAAAAAATCTTTTAAAATCTCAATCCAAACATAGCATAATGTACATTATATTGTTGTCAGTTTGCTGACATGCAACTAGATACAGACTGAGGAAATAAATTTAACACCACAACTCATTAGAAGGATAAATTTACATTATTAATGTTAGATATATTAGATATCTTAGATATCTTATCTTTATCTTCTATCTTTAGTTTCTTGTTATTATTCTTTATCTTGTATATTGGGCTTAGCCGATGTTTTCTTTACAATAAATACATTACCCTATGTGTAGTTTTACACAAGGGAGATTAATCCCAAACCTATTTTCACTCTATTTAATAATTGAGTATAAATTATCACACACATTTTAAAACTACAAGGAAAATTAGGCAAGCCTAGCCCCATGGTTGTTCTATAACTTATATTTCATCTTTGCCGATGGTAGCTTAAGAAACACTACAAAAGGTATGACAGAATGATCCTTTCGTTAACCATTGTGAAACAAACTTGACAAAGGAAAAGGGAAAACAAAAGGGGCACAACAGGTAATAAAATATGCACATAGTTATATGTTGTCAAACTCAAGGATAATAGAAGGATTGGAAAGGGAGATAAAAGATCCTCAAACTTGACTTGTAAGAGTTACGAGGATATGAAAAACTATATTTACAGACCTGTGCATGCATTAAAAAAAATATAGACAGCTAAAATAGATTCCCATGTCATAAATTACTCATAATAACTAATAAATGGCAGTAAGAACAGAAGAAGATAAGAAGATATTACGAAGAAAAATTATAGAATAGAACATAGTTGAAGATGAAGGCAACAATTGATGATGATGAAGACAGCACTGACGGCGTTGATGAGAGAATCGGAGATGGTGACGTGAACCTTGTCGATGGTGAAGCAAGCATGACAACAACATAATTTTTGAAATTGGGTCATCACAACCCCCACCTAAAGAATCCCAACACATGAGTTGGATAACTCAAACCCTAGGGTGCACCAACAGCTCGACATGATGCATGACCCGCTGGGCAATAGTTACTCATTTTCATCACCATGGGCAATAGTTACTAATTACTTCTCAACAATAAAATATATTAAATGAAGCGCACACAGCTTTCTATGAACAAAAACTCCAGATAGTTGGGGCATCACAAAAATTCAACCCATTGTGTCACCTGCTACTAGCTATAAAATTTAAGAGTGAGTTCCAACATCTTGAAATGTCATATTCTTGGTTTATGCAGAAATATGCATCAGTTTGTACACATACCAAAATATATTATTTATTCTGTCTGCTGACTCACAAGCTGAAATTAACAAGGTGAATTCAGAGAATGATATACATACCAGAGTAAGATCAGAAAGTCCTTGGACAGGAATGGGTTGTGATCTTGGCTGAGTATCTCCAGTTCCAAGTTGTCCATATTCATTATTTCCCCATGCCCATAAAGTTCCATCCTCTTGAAGAGCCAAATTATGAAATGCTCCAACAGCAATGAGCCTTACACTTTCAAGACCTTGAACCCGAACAGGAACTGAAATCTGTTTTCTGTAAGATAAAGCAAAAACAATTGTAAGTCAGCAAATGTAGAAACTGTTTAGTTACTAGAAATGCAGAAAAACATCTGAATAAGTAAATTAAGTTCATATTAAGATAATAGGAGCATAGTATTATAAAGAGAACCAAAGGAAAACACTTGATAAAGATAGAAAAAAATTTGGGTAGAAGAAAAAGTGCCAATTTTTTTTGTGGATAAGTGCCATCTTTGCTACAATTTGAAGCATTTGTTTGGAGCAGAATTCTAGTTTTGGAAGCTTCTTTGGCATGTCACTTGACTTGGTTTTAAGATGAAATATGACAATTTTAACCTTTTTCATGGTTGTTTTCTGTTTTGCTTTTTGAATAAGACTCTTTATCTTCCTTTTTCTATGCAGTTCATTCCCTTCATCTCAACAAATTCATTTTCTATTCTAAAATGAAAATTACATGTCACCAGGAGGCCATGGCTGACCCCATGTCCAAACATGGCCTTCACGTGTAAGTACCACTGAGTGAGTTCCTCCTGCAGCAACCTGCACCCCAATGAATTACAAAAACATTAAACAAATCAAAACCCATGCCATCTAATTTGCAAATGATGCATTTGTTACAATAGAAATGTGGAAATACAAACTCAAACACTAAGAAAGCATTTAGTGCACAATTACTTTATAGAAAAGAATCAAATTAAATGTATTAAGCAAGACTACGGGGGTTAAGGTCATGATAAGAATTATAATCAAACGTCATTCAGATTCATAACATTAATAACAAATTAAAATGAACAATTAAAACTTTCTGGAGCTATAAATGATTCTTTCCTTGTCGCATCATCATCAAAAAGTCAAGGTGATAGAATTACTCTTGTTAAGGGCAAAGCACATATCACAAATTTAACTTTAAAAATTACTGGGATTAATCATTTAAAATAAAATTTAAGAATTGGTCAACTAAAACAATTATAGGTTTACCAGTGTATTGCTTACTGGAACATAGACCATTTTAGTTTGAACATGTCTGACAGGGCCTTGCATGGATCAAGAAATTCTCGAGTTTAGAAGGAAATGATTTCCTTTTTCTCTTATTATATCTCATAACATACATCCGATATGTATATAAAGATTTGTTGGATAGTTTTAGAAATAAGATCAAAGTATTCTAGGGAACAAATCCCTGAGATTGCAGGATTGTTATGCTTGTGATAAAAACATGATACAGCAAATATACAAAATTAAAACAATAGGAATACTATCTGAAACTTTCTAAAATATATTTTGACAGAAACAAAAGAAAATTTCAGATGTATCCTTTGCTTTCCAACATATCAGAAGCTGTAACTTGATCTTCAGTTAAAAAATATGTATAAATACAGTATTTTTTTCTTTCTCTGTGGTAAGGTTAACTAGTAAGCATTGAGCAAAAGCAACTTAAACATCTGGAAACTAAATCATTGGCATGTCTGATATTCTACTAAGGTTCCATGGGAATTGTACAATAATAACAAGGTTCCATGGGAATTGTACAAAAATAACAACAAAATAACAAGGACTAAAAGCTACCATATCGCTCCGTCAAAGACAAAATATTGACAGTGTCACGCGCATCCACTTTTCAGGAGTTCAAAAGGATGATGAAAGGTAAACTTTTATAGGGATTATAGTGGCATAAAAAATAATGAATTGAAGGAAATAAATGCACATCTAACATTAAAGATTGGCACAGAAACAAAAGCAGAGGCAAATAATTTATGCTCCACCATAGCATGCAAGGTATTGGAATACATAAATTACCTGTCGAACAACGAGCTTAGGAGCACAGCGTTGAGGGATGTCTATATCTCTCCTTAATGGTCTGCCAGTATCATCCTTGCGCTCAGGTTCTTCACCACACTGCCCATATTCATTTCCACCTGAAAACAATTATGCTAGTAGCTCTTAGAAGTTTTATAATATATACATCAATGAAACTACATCAACAATCTTTCAGAATTTTGGAGAGCTAAAAGGGAAAAAGAATATGGCCTTCCACCCAACTATGAAGTATGTAGTACATGTACACAATTGGTGTAAGTATGCAGTTTGTCACTTTGTACGTGATTATTACGGAACTTTCTCTAAAAAGAATCTGGTACCCAGTAAGTCAGTAACTACATTATGACACGGTTATTTTGTCCAGATAGTCATTGAACTAATAAATGGATGGAACGGTATAGATTTAAAAAGTAATGAAAGGAAGACATATGGCAATCTAAGTGGAAAACGAGAAGACATTTTGGTGTGTGTTTGGATGAGCATTGGAAAAATTAATTTTGAAGTGATGTGATTTTAGTTTGGATGACTTTATAATTACAAGTTAATATTAAAACTAAGTATAAAATTTCTATCAAACACAAATCCTATTTAAATTTGCATTGATTCAGAATCAATTCATCATGAGATTAAACATGAAAAGACTTAATGTGATCCTAGAAAATCTAACATGAAACTAAACGCACAATTAGTATGCTTAATGGAGTTGCCACTTTGGACAATGCTAATTCTACTGATCAAAAAATAATAAGAATAATAATAGTAGTAGTAACAGTAATAATAATGATAATAAAAAAATGATGATGATAATGAAGATGATCATGATAAAAATAATAATAACAACAACGTGATGGATGGAAGCAAAAAGGATTTATGGTGTGGAGTGAAATGAATAATAGAATAATACCCCAGGCATAAGCTCTGCCCTGATCATCAACAGCCAAACAGTGCCACCCCCCAATAGCCGCCTAACAACCACAAGTTATTCACTATCAATATTCACAAAATAAGTACACCATCAAAAAGAACAGCAAGGGTATAAAAAAGAATGATAATCATAAATTGAAGAGAAGAGAATGAACGAATGGATGGATGTATACCTGGACAATCTTAACACTGGAAAGAGCCTTCACCTGGCTGGGAATGTTCTCAATCTTGTTCTCAGACTTACTCTCAGCTGGATGCCCAAGTGTGCTCCTTTGGTTCCAACCCCAAGTGAACAACTACTCACCCAAGTAACCACCACCCCACCAAAAAAGACGAGATTTTAAACGATACCCACGATTTATAAGAACGAAAAGAGAAAGATAGAGAGAGAGTAAGATACCTTGCCGTCCTCACCGATGGCGAGGGAATTTCTGCTGCCGGCGACGACGGAGCGGAAACGGTGAGGTTGGAGAGCTTCGACGAGACAGACCCATTCTTTCTCTTCGTTGTTGCCGATTCCTAGTTGACCATCTTCACCAGAGCCCCTAATGAAAAAAAAAAAAAAAATCGATCACACACGCTACTTTGAAGGAGAGAAGAAAAAGAAAGAGGAAGTGGTGAGAGAAAGAGACAGAACAAACCATGCAATAATACATGAATGGGAATCCATGAAGGTTGGAGCAGAGTGAGAGAGAGAGTGTAGAGAGAGTGCCGAATAAAAAGAAGATTATCACAAACACTTTGCGTGCGTGGAGCTTACGAGTTAGTGTTTCTGAACACTTTTTTAAAATGCAATCACTCAACTAAATCCATTATCGAACACGAATAAGAAAACCATTAATTTATTCTCACGAATCTAACTTTTATTAAACTAAAGGAATCATGTAAGCAATGTTCTAAACGTAAAAATATTTTTGAATTTGTACCTCCCCTATGTCCGAGTACAAAATAATAAATAAATATAATTATAACAAATATTTTAACAATATCTCACAATTAGTCATAAATATAAATATTAGTACAAAATGTCGTGAATCCTTTAATTTTGACAATTGGCAAACATATGTGGAAATAATATATCAAATAGCAATATCAATTAACTTGATTTTGATTAGAGAATCAATCACCCGTTTATATTTTGGATCCATCTCTACTAAATAATATGATGCACTTTTAATGCAAGTATCTATTTTAATATGATATATTCTCTTTAACTTAGTTGTATACATGGTGTTTTCATCGATCGTCGAAAAGATTTTATGCAAATAATTTTTCTCCGATTCCAGTCAGAAATCAATATTAAGACTCCTGTACATCATATTAGAGTAATTTTGAATACTGGTTGGATTGGATCGAATTTGGATCCGATCTAACCAATTCAATATAACCCAAATTTAATATTTTAAGATTTATATTTGTTTCGGGGTAGGGACCAAGAGCCTACTGCAAGAACTCCTTCACTTCGTGATACCTTCCTCCTCTCCAATGACTTCAGCCAAATCCACTCCTTAGCTCGATCGGTGGGGATGACGATCGGGGTACCTGTCTAAAATACTCCGATGCTTAAGTCAGAA
>Ga0214543_1007959_pt1 | contig 17732 bp, 20 predicted proteins | sample CNSS2metaG_FD_160094 | JGI IMG/M metagenome (GOLD analysis project Ga0214543, IMG submission 160094) | Root nodule microbial communities from cowpea collected in UCLA plant growth center, Los Angeles, California, USA - CNSS2 | ecosystem: Host-associated > Plants > Roots > Nodule | place: USA... | reverse complement strand
TATTGGATTTATTGAGTAAGTTTGGTAAAAGTGGCGTAAAAATTGATTTTAGTTGCATAAAATATTATTGGATATTCTAACGTTTGTTAATGCAGCTGAAATTTATTTTTGGTCATTAATAGTGTGATTTTGAAATATTTAAAATTAAAAAATAAGTCCAAAATCAAGAAATTCTGGAAAAGAATAAATCAGGAGCTAAATGCACCCCCAGATTTTATTTGCACACTCCTTTTAAAGTGGACCACCAAAAACCTGTTCTGTACCCCCAGTTTTCACTAAGTTGCACCCCTCCTACCACTTAAACTTCACTCACTCAGATGCTGCCATGTGGCAATCCTCAACTTTTAAAATTGGCCAACCAGAACAAGCCACGTGGCAACAATCCTTGCACTAACAAGCTGTCCAATGGAAGGTTGCCACGTCATCGTCTTCATCTCCCAAAACAGAAACCCTAATTTTCCTCAAACCCTAGCCGCCACCATCAACCTCCACGGCAGCCGCCGCCGTTTCTGACCACCATCAACACCACCGCACCTCTTCATTCGCACAGCAGCAGCCACCGCGACGCGCCACCTCCATCACGACCATCTTCTCCGCAGCGCATCCTTCACCTTACACCATCCTTCTCGCCTCCATCGTAGCTCCGTACACTACTGCAGCACCGTTTGCACAGCCACGCCGGAAACGAAATGGCAGCAGTCACCGTGAATGAAACGCAGAAGCGGCGCGGCCACCACCTGCATTAGATCGAAGAAGACAAATCACCACCGCGGTAGCCACCGTAAAACACCATCGCTACAATGCGCAAGCCACCACGCCGGAAAACACTGCTGGACGAACACCTTCAGATTCACGGCCACTGCGAATTCTTCTTCCTCGCGCACAACCATGGTAGCAGCTTCCAGACCAGCAACAACCACCTTCGAAGATCTCGCAGCAGCACCACCGCAACGCACCACGAAACCGCGTCGGAGCAGCCGTGTCGGAGCAACCACCATTCGCCGGAGCAGCCGCCATTGCAGGAGCCACAAGCCTCCATGAAACCCTAAACGCAGCAAACCCTAGTATGGAGAGAGAAAGTGCACTCTGCGCCACGTGTCAGGTTGCTATTGCACAGTCAAACTGGTCAACACTGGTCAACTGGTCAAAGTTAGCAGTCAACTCTGGTCAAAACTGCAAAAATATAAGAGGGGCAGAATTGGAAATTGGACAAGAATTAAGTTGCTAATTAATTAAATAAAAATAAAAGATTTTAGCAACTGACAGATAAAGCCCAAAGTCCAGTTGAAGCCTATATAAAGAGACTTAAGGGAGCAGAAGCGGGGGACAGCTTAGACACTTAGAACTCTCTGGTTTTGGCAGATACCGTCTCCACCACATCTCTCATTCTTTCTTTTATTTTCTTTCCTTCATATCATCATGTATTCCATCAAAGCCATGGAGGGCTAAGCTTTTAGGGTTGATTCCACTGTAATTTCTTAAATGGATTCTGAGGTTAGATGAATTTATATGTTTTGTTATTTTGATTATTGTTGTGGTTTTTGTTTATCTATGTCCTTTGCTTCTTAATCGAATAAAAAATAATGATTTTAAATCTACATGCATGCTAATCATATGAGTTAAAAGGTTTTTAAATTAAATTGAGACTTTCATTTGATTAGAGGTAATTACTTTAACTAAAATTAGTCAAGACTTTACTTTGATTAATTAAGTTTTCTATTTGGTGAAGAAACAAAGGAATAGACATGATTAGGCATAGTAAAATTAATTGAGACTGTACTTTGATTGAATTTACTATGGACAATCTAACAATTCTCACTTTTAATTGAGACTTTACTTTGATTAAAAGTGAGAATGCCAACAAATGAATTGAGTCTTTACATTGATTGATTTGTAAATCAACAACAATAATTAATTTAACAATAATCTCTAGATAACCAATGAAGAATCTTATTTAGAAAAAGCAGTGGAATTGACCTATTTACTATTACTGTGTTTACAATCTTCCGTGTCATTTTCTTTGCATATCAAAACCCCCCTATTTTTATAATTGCTAGTTTTAATTGCACTTTTAAGAATCAAATATTTGAGATCAATTCCGTATTCGTTGTGAGACGACTCAGGGTTATCTTAACCCTAACTATTTTGTTCATTACTAACTTGGCAATACTGAAGTTGCTAAAGTTAAGTAGTGGTAATTTGATCGCCCAACGACAGCGATATCAATCGACCACTCTGAGATGCCCATATACGATATGTATCAACCAGGAAGAGGCCCACTAAGGAGAGGGCGGACCAGGGTAAGGTAATACTTGTGTATGACAGATCTTATTTGTTCTCTATAGGAAAAATTGGCACCCACCGTGGGGCACGAGATAATACTTTACCACCCGATTCCTCCGAAAATGGTTTCTACCCGCAGCAGAGCAGGAGTTAACAAGCAAGTTGAAGTCGGGCCCTCTGGACCTGCTTACATCACCCCGGATATGGCCGCCATCCTAGGCGGTCAAGCCAAGATGCAACAGGAGTTGGCTGACTTGAAGAAGCGTAGTGCCGATGAGATGGAAGCACTGTGACAGGAAAATTCTCGCCTAAGGCGAAAAATCGAAGTTAATCCCACTCAAAAGGGAAAGGCCAAGGAAACATCTGATAACGCAGGGTCCCCAGTTTTCCAGCCTACTGAAGAGGAAAACGAGTACAATCTTACCCCACACACCTTTACCACCACCCAACAAACTCCCATCCTCTCAGCCCATCCTACTCACTTCCACTCCACCCTTCTGGGACATACTACGGCTCCCACTCCCGTCGCCACCCTCCCCACCACTCATGTCCCACCCTATAACATGCTCACCACCCTACACACCACTCATATCCCACCCTTACAACCTCCCTACTACCCACATCCCTCCTCACAACTTCACCTCCACTTTTCCCACCCTTGTCCACCATCCCATACCTCCTCACCTACTCCCGTCTCACCAACCCAAGCGTCGTCACCCTTTCACTGACTTCATCGCCAACACCCCTCCTCCCCACCGAGTGGGAACCCTTCACACTAGAGCGTTACACTAGTGAAACCGACCCCGATGAACACCTCAAAGTCTACATCACCCGTGTCGCCCTCTACACTTCCCATGATGTCGTGTTTTGCAAAGCCTTTCCTACCACCCTCAAAGGCCCCACCCTCGAATAGTTCACCACCCTCCCACCATACTCTATCGACAGCTTCGACACGCTCTCACACATGTTTACCACTCACTTCGTTGGCAGCCGCCCGCATCAAACTACTACAATATCACTCCTCGGCGTCAGACAAGAATAAGGCGAGACGCTCCGGGCATTTATAGATGGATTCAGCAAGGTTGCCCTTCGCACCCCACACCTCAATCAAGAGATGATACTCTAGTGTATGGCCCTCAACCTTCAACCCGACCCTTTTGCCAACAATGTTTATCTACACCCACCTACCTCCATGCATGAGTTGAAGTTGCGGGCCGCCGATTACGTCCGTATGGAGGAAATGAAAACTCTCTATATAAAATTTTGCAATGATTACACACCCTCTACCGCCAACCCCACCCCACAACCTCCCAATGCTGATCTAAGACCACGAGAACCCCAATAGCCCCGCTTCACCAGATACGCCCCTCTAAATGTTCCCAGATCTCGCCTCCTTGATGAGGCTTTACAGGCCGACCTCATCCCACCTCCACACAAGACGACAAGCCCCCAACGCGGACATGACTAAATATTGTCGCTATCACCGAAACCATGGCCATATCACCAAGGATTGTAAAGCACTCCAGGATAAAATTGAAGAACTGGTTCATGCTGGCCACTTCTGCCGCTTTGTCCGCAGAGAAGACCATTCCTCCCGATCCCATCACCCTCCTCGTCCCAACCACTGAAGCCCTCCCCGCAACTCTCGCCACGATAAACGCCCAAAACCAACCCACAAACCATGAACCCCAACCGGCTCGCACCGACGTCACCCCTGCCGACCCTACCCTACGCGACACTATTAACACCATCTTCGATGGTTTCGCTAGTGGAGGATCTACCTCTTCCGCCAGAAAGAGACACCTCTGCTATATCCAATCCATCAACCACATCACCAATTCTCATCACAGACATCGCATGTTGTAAGACCCGTAGAATTTAATTAATTAATTAATAAATGCGGGAGGGGAAATAATTATGACATTAAATTATGGTTGGTATGACGTGGAAAAGTACTAGCTCATATGGTTGAGAGTACTTTGGTTGTGTGAGAGGACTTGGGTTCGAGTCCTATGTATGATACTTTTTGTGTTATTGTTATTATTTCAATCTATGAAAACATGTTTTGTTATGATATGATGCCTGAATTATGATTGTTAGCATGAAACATGATTGGTTGAATTGGTTATGCACTTGAGTGGTAACAAAGGGGTTATGGGTTCAAACCTTGGAAATTCTAAATGGAACTTGTGCTTATTTTTATTTTTGCTAATGGTAACTTTAGATGGAATTGGAAAGGTTAACAGAAACCATGGGAATCAGTACGGCCAAGGAGGGAGCTGCACTCACCATTCATGATGAGAGATGAATGGTTATTAAAAGTAAATAAGCTGAATTTCGTTTTAATGCTTTGGGTAACCTAAAGTACTAGTTTAAAAGGCAAAAGTTAGAGTTTAGGCAAGGTTTTGGCCAGGCTGAACTTAGACTTAGAAAACCAGAGACAAAGGTGAGTGAGAGGGGTATGACGTGAGGGAGTTTGGAGGCGGAATTGAGGGAATTCAAGGTTGGCTATTGGTGATCAAGGGAGAGCTTCATCAATTGTTCAAATTTAAGCTATACGTATGATCAATAATGTGCATATGTATGATATATTGATTGTAATTACATTGTTAAATCCTTGAAAATTCTGCGTTTCTGGAATTTTCCAGAAACCGCCTGGCAGGCGATGAACTGCCGCCAGGCGACTCATACATTTGCATGTGTTTTGGGTTCCTAGAAGAGGAACAGCCTGGCAGCAAACTCACGGCCGCTAGGCAACGCAAAGCGTCTTGGCATTTTTCTGAAATCACTAATGAAGCGCCTGGCGGGACTGGTTGAACCGCTAGGCGGCGCGGGGGTAATTTTACCTATTTTTGGGTTCCTGGAGTTCTGGGTTAAATTTAATCGGGGCAAAACTCAGGGGTGAATTGTACAAAGTGATATTGGTAACCAATAGTAGGTATGGTCATCTAATTAACGGAGTAAATGAATGGAACAGTGGGTGTAAGTGTAGGGTTGAAGGTGTGCTAACCTTGATTGCTTGTTGAACTGATGTAACGTGAATTGGATATAGAAATAGGGATCAATGTAATAAAAATATGGGGTAGTTGTGATTGTGTGAGAACTGGATGGCATTGAAGCGGAAATTCACAAAGGTGGAGAAATGGTAGGGTTTTGAGTGCGGGAAAAATCTGGAAAATACCCAGATGGTAAGCACCGCCTGGCGGCACGGGGTCTGGCCGCCAGGCGCCAACGCAGTGACAGCATGCTACAGGCTGGAGAGTTGTGTGTTGGGGATGAGTACTGTTTCCTTTGGGTTAGAATCAGCAGATGGAACTAGTGATGGATGGGGTGGTTAATGAGGGAGTTGGGCATGACTCACAAGGGTGAGAAATTCCTTAGGTGCCTGGATGTTGAATATTGGAGGCCTTTCTATCCTATGGCGTAATAGAGATTCTGCATACTGGTTAAGTTGGATACAAGGGGGCGATTTAGTGATTGATTGATTATGGTGAATAAGAGTCCAGATAGTGGAAGAGGTTTGATCAACACTTAGTGGTAAAGGATCTAAGAGTACTAATAGGTTAAGAAGGAAAGAGTAAAGCCATTTCTGAAAGAGTACTGTTAACAAGCTAGGAAGGGGTGATTTGACCTTACTATTGGAGTAAATATTTTAAGTAATAATTCGGGAGTGATCAAATGGGAATGTGGTAGGAACTGTGTTAAAACTTGAACAGTGAAACCAGTGTGTGCTGAACTGTCATGGCGCCTGGCGGCAGGATCAGGAGCCTAGCATCTCTTGAGTTGTGGCTCGGGATAGCGGATGAACACGAGAAACCCTTGAGTTGTGGCTCGGGTTGGCGAGTGTTGCCGGTGTGAGTGTGCTGGTTGTGGCCAGTACGGATGGGTTCAGATAGATTGCCCTCCTCAATTGTTGACTGACGAGTTTGGTAGTCTTGGGACGATACAGATTATGTTCGTATATGGGAACTCTACCTGGCGTTGCGGTGTATGATCCGTAGCATGTTTTCCCGTACGTGCTTTATTGGTTGTGGCCGATAGGTATGGCAGCAAATCACCTTGGAGTAATCATTAGACGATGTAGACAACGAATAAGCTGATTGGGGGTCAGATTGCAGGATTAAAAATATAGGGCAATGTGGAAAGTTAAGTGTTGTGATATGTATGCATGTTGATATATATGTTTATAGCACTGTATATATATGATTTATCTGCTAAGCTCACCCTATCTGCGTGTGTGTGGCGATGATCGTGTACGCGGTACACGGGAGCAGATGTTGATGATGCAGGTGGCTCTAGTGTAGCTTAGTCGCGGAGAGGGGATTGACTTGGGGAACTCTTATGTTTATCTATTATTTTTGAAAACATTTGTAAACCCTGATGGGTGACTTGATAATATTGTGATTTTGGTTTTGTAATGGACGTTATAAACTTTATCCGCTCATTTAATAAAGTTTTAAATTTTCCTGCGTTTTGGGAAAATGAGGTATTATTAAATGCACTGTTTTTATTTATTTCATTTATTTACTTATAAATCTGTAATATCCTGACGGGATGTTACACATGCCCCCATAACCTTCACGGACGACGATTTCCACAGTCTCGATCACCAGCAAGATGACCCAATGGTCATCACTGTTGAAATAGAAAATTATGCAGTAAAAAAAGTCTTTATCGACCAAGGCAGTTCCGTCGACATCCTCTATTGGGCTACATACCACAAACTTCAACTCCCAAACATCGCCATGGTCCCATATGATGAACCTATTTATGGCTTTTCTAGGCAACAAGTTTCCACCCGCGGCTACATTGACCTCCATACCGTCTTCCGCAATGGCGCCTAAACAGAGACAATTCCTATCTATTTTCTCATCGTCGACGCACCTACATCTTATAATGTCCTCCTCGGCCGCCCTTCGCTCAACACCCTTGGCGCTGTCGTCTCCACCCCTCATTTGGCCATGAAGTTTCCCTCCCCATTTGGCGACATCCTCATCATTCATTGCGACCAACGCCTTACACGCGAATGTTACATGGCCAGCCTACGCCCACAACTCCCCATCCAGCAAACCAATCACATTGAGCGGCCACCGAGCTCTCAAATCGCTCTGTCTAGTGACGATCTAGACCCTAGAGTGGGCCAGGATGTTCGCCTCGAACTAGTTGAAGAAACCACCCTCGTGGAGCTCCCAAATGGTCGTTTCATCAAACTTGGTACCGGGCTAGAATCTGAACATCGTGACATTATAACACCCACCCTAGTCAGCAACACGGACCTCTTTGCTTGGTCAGTTGGTGACTTACCTGGAGTTGACCCTCAAGTAGCATCCCACAAGTTATCTATTTACAAGAGGCCCGGTATATCTCCTAGAAAAAACGCAAACTCGGCGAGGAACGACGCCTAGCGGCCAAGGCTGAGACTGATAAATTATTGAGCGCATGGTTCATCGAAGAAGCTCACTATACCACTTGGCTCTCTAACGTGGTCCTGGTTAAGAAGGCCAACGACAAGTAGTGGATGTGTGTTGATTACACGGACCTTAACAAAGCTTGTCCTAGAGATGCCTACCCCTTACCCAATATTGATCGACTTGTTGATGGCGCAGCCAGTAACAAGGTCCTCAGCTTTCTTGATGCATACTCCGGTTATAATCAAATCCCTATGGTCGCATCCGACATGAACAAAACCGCCTTCATCACAGACGACGCCAATTACTTCTACAAGGTCATGCCATTTGGCCTTAAAAACGCTGGAGCGACTTACCAACGATTGATGGACAAAGTCTTCAGTCATTTAATGGGCAAATGTACTAAAGTATACGTCGATGACATGGTTGTCAAATCCCCAAGCCATCACCAGTATGCTCAGGACCTATCAGTAGTCGTTTCCGCATTACGACAATACAACCTCCGCCTCAACCTCGACCGCGGTAAATTCCTTGGATTCATGCTCACCCAGCGCGGTATAGAGGCTAATCCTGAAAAATGCAATGTGATCATTGAAATGCGAAGCCCCACCATTGTCAAAGAGGTACAATGCCTCATAGGCCGCCTCAAAGCCATTTCCCGTTTCCTTCCCAAACTAGCTGAACAAACTTAACCCATCATATAACTACTCAAAAAATCCGCCAAGTTCACGTGGAATGATGACTGTGAACAAATATTCCAAAAGCTTAAAACCACCCTCACCTCACCACCTATACTCCATAAACCGGATACCCATCAATCCTTGTTGGTCTATATCACCGCCACAGATCACACCGTCAGCGCCGCGCTAGTCCAAGATGTTGGTGGCACCCAACATCCTGTTTATTTCGTTAGCAGAACCCTGCAAGACCCCAAAACCAGATACCAGATGGTGGAAAAGTTAGCCCTATTCCTAGTACACGCAGCCCGCCGCCGACGCCCATACTTCCAGAATCATACCATCATCTTCAAAACTGATTACCGAATTTAGAAGATATTTCAGAAACCAGACCTTGTTGGGCGAGTGTCGTCCTAGGCCGTCGAGTTATCCGAATTCAACATCCACTACGAACCTCACAGCCCCATCAAAGCTCAATGTCCTCTGGACTTTGTCAACGATCTCCAACAAACTCCTGAAGAGGACCAATGGACACTTTATGTTGATGGTTCGTCAAACCCGAAAGGAGCAGGTGCTGGCATCGTGCTAGAGGCCCCAACGACATCCTCATTGAAAAATCACTCCACTTCTCCTTCAAGACATCTAACAACCAGGCCGAATACGAAGCCATCCTCGCCGACTTATCTCTGGTCCACGAGGTTGGTGTCAAGTCGCTAACATGCAAAACCGATTCAAAGCTTACAGTAGGCCATTTAAATGACGAATTTCATATGAAAGACTCTACCCTCCTACAATATTACCATCTGGTCCAGAAAGTCGTCCAGTCCGCCTTCGAACAAGTCTGCATCCAACACATTCCCAGATCCGAAAACGTTAGAGCCGACATATTATCCAAGCTAGCCATCACCAAGCTAAAAAGTCGCCATCGATCCATATTGTAGCAAACCCTATCCACCCCATCCATCACAAGTACTTGCCATAACCTAACCCAAGACCTTGCCGACAATTGGATAACTCCTTACATCCAGTACCTCCAGACCGGTAACCCTCCACCTAATGTCGACAGAATTTGGATAACTAAAGCCGCTAGGTACACAATGATAGGTGATGACCTTTACAAATGTGGATACGGTCAGCCACTTCTCAAATGCGTAACGGTAGAACAAGCTCAGTACATAATTAAAGAATTACATGAGGGCATATGCGGCTATCATTCTGGCGCACGCACCATGACTACCCGAATCCTTCGTGTCGATTACTTCTGGCCAACCATGGAGGCCGACTGCCAAGACTTCGTCAAAAAATGCATACCATGCCAGAAGCATGGCAACCTTATCCACCAGAAACAAAAGCAACTTCACTCTATACTATCCCCGTGACCCTTTGCAAAGTGGGCAATGGACATCCTTGGCCCCTTCTCCCCCGGCAAAGGCCAAGTAAAGTTCTTGACAGTAGTCGTCGACTACTTCACCAAATGGACAGAGGCCAGACCACTAGCCATCATTACAGCCTAACAAGTACAACAATTCGTTTGGAAGGATATTATATGCCGATATGGCGTCCCGCATACAATCATAACCGACAATGGCTGACAGTTTATAGACAAAGAACTTACTAAATTCTATATCGGCCTAGGCATTAAGCATGTAACCAACTTCGTCGAGCACCCACAGACCAATGGACAAGCCGAGGCAGCAAACAAAGTTATACTAGTAGAGTTGCGTAAGCGATTGGACAACGCCAAGGGCCGATGGCCAGAAGAACTAGTGGAAGTGTTATGCGCCTATAGGTGTACCCCTCAATCAGCAACAAACGAATCTCCATTCAGCCTAGTGTACGGCGCAGATGCCATGATACCCATTGAAATCGGCGAACCATTTCTACGTCGAGAACTATACGACCTCGACCAAAATCATCAAAACATGATCACCCACCTCAACCTCCTGTCCGAGTTAAGAGAAAAAGCCCAAATACGTAACTTAGCCGCCAAACAGCGAGCGGCCAGAAAGTACAATACGAACCTACATCCGAGATCATTCGCAAAGGGAGACTTAGTTTGGAGAATGGCCAGTAGTGCAAGAAAGAAGGATGGCAAGTTCTCCGCCAATTGGGACGGCCCTTACCGAAATGTGAAGACGCTGGAGGAGGAGCGTATAGGCTAGAACAGTTATCAGGGACAGACATACCCAACACATGGAATGTATCTCATCTCAAATTTTACTTTAGTTAAAGACATACTTTGTACCAAATACTTGTAACCCTGGGTGTACTCTTTTTCCTCACCTGGTCTTTTTTCCTTAAGGAAGGTTTTGGCCAGGGAGGTTTTAACGAGGCACCCCGAATTCCATGAATAAACAAAGGGTTCTTAACCTCACGATTACTCCTTAACTTGATACTTGGTTCGTTTAAGTTCCCCACCCTTACCACAAGTAAGCGGCCTAGGTCCAACACCCTTAACTTGATGTTTAATTCGTTTAAGTTTCCCACCCTTACCACAAGTAAGCGGCCTGGGTCGAACTCCCTTAACTTGATGTTTAATTCGTTTAAGTTCCCCACCCTTACCACAAGTAAGCGCCCTGGGTCGAACACCCTTAACTTGATGTGTAATTCGTTTAAGTTCCCCACCCTTACCACAAGTAAGCGGCCTAGGTTGAACTCCCTTAACTTGATGTTTATTTCGTTTAAGTTTCCCATCCTTACCACAAGTAAGCGGCCTGGGTCGAACATCCTTAACTTGATGTTTTATTCGTTTAAGTTCCCCACCCTTACCACAAGTAAGCGGCCTGGGTCGAACACCCTTAACTATTTAATTCATTTAGGTTCCCCACCCTTACCACAAGTAAGCAGCCTGAGTCGAACACCCTTAACTTAATTCGTTTAAGTTCCCCACCCTTACCACAAGTAAGCGGCCTGGGTCGAACACCCTTAAACTTAATTCATTTAAGTTCCCCACCCTTACCACAAGTAAGCGGCCTGGGTCGAACACGCTTAATAAATAATCACGTTCGCAAACATTACATACATCAAACACCCACTCACAATTATACCAAACCACTAACATACATGTAATCAGCATCAAACAAACAAGATATAGCATACACAAAGCATTCATATTAGCAGAAAAGTAAGTAGTGTACGGTTTATTACAAACTTAGAATCATTAAGCAAATTGGAAATATTAAAATAACAGTTCTAAGCCATCTCCTGCTCGGCACCCTTCGCTACCACTCCATCAACACTCATATCGGCATCCTCCGCCCTCTTCCCCCCATCCCCCTCGGGACTAGATTCAGCCTCATCCACAAGTACGCCATCAATCACGTCCTTATTTACATCAAACCTTGCATCATTAACATCAAAATTCTATATAGAAGAAGGCCGCTTGCCGCACACCCTTCTGAAAACCATTGATATGCTCTTGGATAATTCAACTCTTTAAATTCTCCATTTCCACCTCCAACCAGTCATGTTTTTCCTTTATCTCATCATAGTCTGCCTCAAGATCTGCAATCTAGCCCTTCAACTTTTCTTTTGAGTCCAAGCAGCGCACCTTCCATGTAGCCAGCCTCTTCCTTTCCTCTTCCCACTCCTCCTTCTCCTTCTTCTAGGCTTCTTTTTCCTCTGCATACTTGTCCACCTTCTCCTGAAGTTCGTCAACCTTCGTCCAGCTCCCCTCCTTCAGCTCTCTCTAATACAAAGATCCCATACGCCGGCCCAATATCAACGTTTTGCTGCTGAATTCAACCATAGTCTTCATCAAAGCGTTCGGCTCCATATTATCAATTGAATCTATCAGCGATTTCGGCATGTTAATCTCAATATCCTTTCGCACAGTCATCTCTGGAAGCTCAATCAATCCAACCTCCGGTCCCTTCCCTCCACTTGACGATCCCGACCCCATTAAGACGGCCCGCAGCTTCTTCACATCCTTTCCTTTGCCAGGTCTAGCCAGCAACTCTGCCTTCCTCTTAGTTCCACCGTGCACATGCATGTCTACCCACGATTCTTGCAAATTGGGAACATCAGTGCTCCCAACGGCTCTAGCCTTTGCCGCTTTCTCCTTTCGCAAGGCTTGGAAAAGTGTCAAATTCTTCTTCCCCATTTATGCCATATGTCCCGCAACCCACAACATACAAACCATCAGAATACTAAAACATAGAATAACACTCAAAATTACAAAAAGATACCTTCAATATTTATAATCGGGTGAACCAAATTATAAACTCTAACTATGCCTTTAGTGGGCATCTTATCGCTAAACTGCATCAAGGTATCCACCACCTCCTTCTCGGCCACCGACAAATCCTCCCTTGAAATTACCTTATACCTTCAAGGGTTTCCGGTCCAGAAAAATGGAAACTTAGTATTATAATTAACAATATAAAAATGTGACCGACCAGCTTGCTTTACCACCACCTTGAAGAACCCATCTTTGAAGTGTTTAAAGGACTGGTGAAAGCATTTAGTCTGTTGAAACCAGGTCGACTTATGAGTGACAACCACGTCATAGGACTTCTCGGCCTCGTAACAAAAAAGTAAAAGAACGCCTGCGGAGACGGCTGTAAATATAACGCCATGCACAGCAACCAGAACGCTTGCAAGTATGCTCAGCTATTCGGATGCAGCTGAGTAGGAGCAACATTCAACAACCGTAGCACTCCCATGGTGAACTCATCAAATGGCAGTCAGATGTGTAGCTGTGAGAAATGACACATGTACATATAAAAAAAATCCTCGGTAGCTCCTTCTCGACCATGGCAGACACATTCCACAACGGTTACCCTCTCCGGCACCATTATGTCCCTTCGAGCTCCTTTCTCGAAAATTGGCATACAGTTCAACCACAATTTCAGTAACCGCGACCACCGAAACAATGACTGTTGTTTCGCACATCTGCCGCTACCCATTCGTACCCGGCCTTTGCCGACTTCTGCTTTTCGCCAACTCCTCAAGTGGATCTTCCCTAACCTCAACTACCCTCTCCATGGGGATCCTTCCTACGTTCCCTATTTCCTTCCTATCACTACTATTAGCTCGACTACTCTCGCTACCTCCAAACCTCTCACTACTCGAACTCGACAAGGAAACCCTATCACTACTACTAGACATACCTGATTCTTTTTAGGATGACGAAGGAGATAAGGAAAATATTGAACAGCTCTAACGTACACGCAGTAACTGATCCCAGATTTTTTGCAAATGAAACAATATGGGCGCACTACCAGCAACATCCTCATTTATAGACATGAATCTCAAACGTCACAACTCCTTCCCGCCAAAAGTCACAACTCATTCCAATCATCACAAGGTACACTAAAAGTCATGAAGCATCAAAATGATGGCGCAAAACCTCTCTAGATTAGACTTCTAACACCCCTTCATCTGCCACAAACCCCTTCACCTGCCACAAACCCCTTCACCTACCATAAATCCCTTCACACTTTTAGCCTTAACATTGTTCATCACACTTAAAGGCTGGGGGACTGGTGTACCACACCTAACTGGCCTAAACCATTAAAAGAGCAACCTACCTAAGCCGCTAAAAGAATAGCCAACCTAAGACAACATGCGAACAATGGCGGCATAAGCCGCTAAAAGAGTAGTCGGTCTACACCGGCCACTCTAGGAAACTTAACGAAATCAAAGCACTCCTAAAATTCAGCAAGCCCACAATAATCAGACTAAGGGCCTGGGCTAAGGTCCAGGCCCACCTATGGAATGGTCAGAGATAATTAATAATCTATAAATATGCATGGACCCCACGAATTAAACGTACGCATTCATTACTTCCCTAATCACCAGATTTGACTTTTGGAGAGATTTCGCTGACTTGAGCTTGGGAGTCCCTTCTGCAGGTAACCCCTCCCGGGTCCAAACCGACCACTCCGAGATGCCCGCATACGATATGTATCAATCGGGAAAAGGCCCACTAAGGAGAGGGCGGACCAGGGTAAGGTAATACTTGTGTCTGACAAATCTTATTTGTTCTCTGCAGGAACAAGGGTCATGCGACGAGAGTGGTAGACTAAACACCCAAAAGTTTTTATATATTTTTCTTTATTATATTTTTTAATATTTTGAAGATAAGTATCATACTACGCGAGCGGTCTAGTAAACACTAAAAATGAAAGCAAAGAAAATAATTTTTTAATTTTATCAATTTTTGAGAACTATTTTAATTTTTATTTCAATTAAAAATATTTTTATTATTTTTAGAAAAATTGAGATATATAAAAAAGATTAATGGAGTAAAAATAAAATTGAAAATATTACAAAAATGAAAAAATAGAGGGAAGGTAAAATTTAATTTGGAGAATATGGTAAAGTTGGAAATAAAAAAGAATGGGTGCATAAGTGAGTATGTGGGTGCAGTAAAGGGAAAACAAATTTTTAAAACATGAAATAGCGGGTGGACATATAAAAAATGCAAGGTGCATAAAGTAATCACAACCTAGCCCAAAAAAAAATTAGAGTAGAATGGAGTGTGTGCTTAGTGAAATCGCAGGTATAGAAAGTACATTAAATGTAAGGAGAAAAGAAAGATGTTGATGTTTTTTTGTATATTTGTGTAAATTTCTGCAGTAGTAGTTATTTGATTTTGTTTTAAAATTCTAATTTGCTCGGCACACTTGAGCTTGAACGGTTGTGCATTCCAAAAGGAGAAAGGAAAGGAACTTTTGGTATTTGATCCAGAAATAGAGAAAACTACAAGAAGAAATAACAATAGAAATACGAAGAAGAGGCTGCAGGCACAACTCGAGCTCTAGCAACAACATATTGGAGAAATTTCACCTTGGTTTAGCACAAATATGTAGAATCCATAGGAACAAATAGCAGAACATACTGAACAAAAGAGATTGTTGGGAGATTATATGTAGTAGCATGGGCCAAATAACTTTTCAAGCATAGTGAAACTCACCAAAGGAGTGGAAATAAAATCTGCCTTACTATTGTCACTTATAACTACAAACCAATTTAGAAGATTGGACAATGAAGACCCACACAATCATCTAAAACCTTCTATGAATTGTTGAAGAAGAAACTAAGTTAGTGAAGTTGTTGAAGGCTAACAAAGTTGCAATAGGCTGGAACATATCTGATTTGAAAGATATTATAGTCCATCTTATTGTATGCACAAGATCTTGATGGAGGATGAGTACAAGCCTGTGACTCAACCCCAAAGACGTCTGAATCCCACTACGAAGGAGGTGGTAAGAAAGGAAGTGACAAAGGTACTTGAAGTTGGAATGATATATCAAATATCAAATAGTTTTTAGGTAAGCCTTGTTCAAGTCCCAAGGAAAGTGGGATGACAATGATAAAAAATAAGAACAATGAACTCATTTCCACAAGGACAGTAACATGACGGATAATGTGCATTGACTATAGGAAACTAAACCAAGCCACTAGAAAAGATCATTTTCCACTTCCATTTGTAGATCAAATGATGGAGAGACTTGCTGGACAAGCATAATATCGCTTCTTAGATGAATGCCCTCAACAATATTATAACATTAACAACTTAATATCTATTATTAAAAGCATCTCAAAATAATAGTTATATTTTGAAATATATTTATACTATGTAAGTAAATGAACATGTAAATATAATGATAGTGATAATAATAATAAGATGGTCTTAAGCACATCAATCACAATGGCCAGAAAATAATTGTTTTCAAATGGTGTGTTGTATGTTCCAAATTTAAACCTAACTTCTCTGTTTAACTATTATCTAAAGCATTTCCCTTTCAAATTTAGTGTACACTACAAAAAAATTCGAAATTATCTACAGATAATTACATACAGATTAAAATCTGCATATAGGTTTAGATTTATATACAGATTGTGTATATGGATTTGTACCCGTATGTAAAATGGCATTACATACTTATTTTTTTTCGTATGCAACAACAAATAGTAGCTATCTACCTTTTGATATGTAAAATCTATATGTAAACAAAGGCATTTCTTTCATACAAAATTTACCTATGGATTCTAAATAAATAAATTACTAAAAAATTTGAATTTATAAAAATTTCTTTTATTGGTTTGTATATTCTCATTCTCGTGTCTCGTTAGCGCACGATGCTCTCTTTCGTTGGTATGAAGTTGTCTCTCATTTGCGTCTAATGTTGCTCTTTCTCATTTTTGTTGCTTTCTCTCATTTTTGTTGCTCATTTTATATGTTCATTGTCATTGCTCACTAAATTTCTCGAGTGTTGTCCTCTCTTGCTCATCAGAGCTTATTTGACGTTTGGACTCGGTTAGAAATCAGAGCTTTGAGGGAGTTTTCTTATTAGTATTTTCTTTTCTATGTGTTTGTTGTCACATTTACCCTTGTTTTCTCCTCATGACCTACCTCTGTTCTTTGCAAGGTTAAAATCCCCATTTCTTTACCGAATTTTATGCAATACATGAGTATTTTATCTGTAGAAATTTTGTTTTTTTGTAATGGTATAAAAATGCAAAGTGGGGATTGTGAACCAATTTCAATTCATCCAAGACATATTTCATACTAGGGATGCAAACACAACTCAACCTTTTTTACCACCATGCTATTTCACATTTATTTAAATCAATAGGACTCTAAAAGGTAGTAAAGAAAACAAATTCATTGTAGCGAAGAGAATAATGATATTACCACGATTAGTAGCGAACGTGAGTAAGACGAAGACGCAAGGAATGCAACAAGAGGGAGGAGCGAGAGAGCCCAAACGTGGTAGTGAATGCAATGAAGGAAAAGACGGATGCGAGGGGACCAAATGATGAGAGAAAGGAGCGACGAGAGCCCGAACACGAATGCAACAACGATGAGAAAATGGAGGAACAATGACGAAATATGTTTCCAATAACGACGAAGAAGACAAGAGTTAACACAAACGTGAAGAAATGCAAATGGAACAATCAATTCTAGAATGTAGGAGGGGAGTAGGTAAAAGGGAAAGCGCAAAGTGCACAAGAAAAGCAAATGAATTGAGGCGTGAATGGGGAAGATTTAGGTTTAACATATTACACCAGTTATAGTGACCAACATGTATAGAAAGTCCTATACTTTATAACAAAAATGTCACCACTTCACTTTTCATATCCGTTCTAGGTCTAACCAGTATAAAAGATAATCTACTTAATTACCAGATTGTCACTGCGCTAACTTTATATACTGGTTGTTGATCTAACCGGTAAAAAATGTCTTACAATATTTGTAATTATGCCACCGTATTACTTTTTATACCATGTGATGTGACCCCAACAAGCCCAAGCTCAAGTGCATCAACAAGCCCAAGCCCATATCAAGGCCCAATCACTAGAAGCATGATGAGAAAGATTCACATGGGCCTCTCACAAGATGATCAAGTCAATC
>Ga0214543_1007957_pt1:7500-17734 | contig 17734 bp, 14 predicted proteins | sample CNSS2metaG_FD_160094 | JGI IMG/M metagenome (GOLD analysis project Ga0214543, IMG submission 160094) | Root nodule microbial communities from cowpea collected in UCLA plant growth center, Los Angeles, California, USA - CNSS2 | ecosystem: Host-associated > Plants > Roots > Nodule... | reverse complement strand
CTCTTAATATTTAACAAATATATATTTTTGTAATATTTCATGAACAATTACATAGATGCAAACTACATATATGAATATGAAGTTATGTTATTATTAATGTTCTCTCAAGGATAATCTCTAAAAAAAATTGATTCCATATCTTTTTATCAAATAATAATTATTTAGTATAGTAGTCGGGGCGTCACACACCATCTCATCGGCCATTGACTTACCACCGTCTTCGTCACACCGTCATCAGTTCACGTGGTCGTTGCGCCGTCATCACTTCCCGTGGTCAGCGTACCGTCATCACTTCACGTGGTCGTCGTGCCATTCACCCTCGTCGTTGCGGTATCAGTTCACCTTCGTCGTCGTGCCATCGTCAATTCTCGTCGTCGTCACGCTATCATCGATTCACCCTCGTCGTCGCGCCATGATCGGTTCACCTTCGTCGTCCCGCAGTGATCATTCATTGTCATCGTCTAAGCATTCAGCGTGTCTTTATTCTTTGGTACGCTCCACTTTCAGATAAATTTTTCATTTCAGTTCGAAAAACGCAAGTATGCTAGCCTGATGTGGTTTAAATGTGGGAAAAAAAGGGTTGTGGACTAAATAACAGTAAAAGTGATATTCTGTGAGAGATGATGAACTTGTGATGGATATTCATCTGTTTGCTGTTTTTCTTTTATTTTGTAGATAAATTATATTGATGTGATCAAAATTGTGGTTGCAATGTAGTTGAAACCTAAAATCCTTGAGTTTTGAGCAGAGTTACATTTGTAGATGTAAAATGTTCTAGTAGAGACCTAAAATGCTTGACACTACGGTTAAAGATGTTTCTTATAATTTATGCAAGCTATATTGTAAGAGTGTTTTTAACAAATTTACTTGTTAGAATATTCTTTTTAATCCTAAATGTATGTAGTGTTGTGTTGAATTAGGAATGGTCCGACAATTGTTCTTGGTTTGAAATAAAATTATACTATGTAAAAGAAGTTTATATCATGAAAAATTGTCACTAAATGTGATATGTGGTCATTTGTCTTAGCGGAAACCCGTATGTGTGCAGTGATGTGTTGACAAGATAAAATTCAAAGAGTTGTTATTTGTTTCTTGCATAGGCTTTTGGAAAATTGTCAAAGAGCTTTGTGTTAGGGCTTAGTAGGGTCCTTTGACGAGGATCTTTAGATATCTAATGCTAGAAACAATAGATAGTATTAATATTTGTAGATCATTTTGATAAGTTAAGAACAAAGAGTTGTTATTCACCCTTGTTTTGAAGGAAAGCCTGAAATCGGTGCACTAGTTTCCATCCTCATAAGGCTTCCCCTTTTTGTTTGTGCACTGTGAGGCTCACAAACCTGCATTTTTGAGTATTAGTAAAATAAGATTTTCAATAATTACTGCATTTCTGTGACCCTTTCACTAATTAAACACATAGGTTTGAGTTCATAGTTCAGACTAAAAACCACCTTGTAAATTTGTTCTTAAGCTCTGTAGTCCAATCTCCCAAGGTTTGTACATGGATGCTCAAGTACTCATCTCCGGGTGCTAAAGTGATGGAGAAAGGATGCCTATAACAAAAGTCAATCTGAGTAATTTTTTGAAGAAAAATATTTTCTATGGTCACTGTTATCCAATAGTATTGGTAATCACCATTCAAAACTAGATATATTTAGACACTTGATGAAAATATACATTCCACTTTTATACTTGAATCCTTGGCGTTTGGTCATGTATAGTGCTAGGATGTTTCATGTGTATACTATTGCCTGAAATTTCCAAGGGACAAAATCATTTTTATCCTTCAGCATGAAGAACAATGGAGAAGTTTTTGACACATACCTTTATGATATTTACTCGATGATCTTTACCTTTAAAAAATGGGTGGATTCTCTCAAAAGCATAGAGTGAAATGGGCATTACAAGGTACATCCAAGTTTGCATTAATCAGACATATTGTCAACTGATATATAAACACTTTTAGATTGTGGCCTATCAAAATTCAATGATGTAAAACTGGACATGCAATTTGAGTTGTCGTGTCAAAATACCAAGTATCTATATATACATTAACAAATTAGTAATGAATAGTGTTCAATGATATATGTTAAAGCACTAAATAAACCACAATTTATATTAGTTTACTAGTGCAAATCTGTTGAAACTGCATTTTGAGAGAATACTTCTAGAAAATTGAAATGAAAAGGTGTAGTTTGCTGGTAGTTAGAGCAATGAAAAATCTAAGAACTAAACATACCGTCTTGTTTTGCCATTCCTTGGTGAGAAATAGATAGTAGCCATGTATGACCAGGCATATGTAAACAACAATAGCCATGTAACTGAAATGTTCATCAAAACTCGTCAAGGTCTTAAAGGAAAAGTAGTGGATGACGAAACACAAAATGTTATTGTAAGTATTTTACTTAATTAAATATTAAATATGTCTAAAATTTAAAATTGATTAGTCTTCACTGTGTTTTCCTATTAGGCTATATTTCAAACTTCCATTGAAAATTCAAATGAGTCATTGGAAGAAAATTTTGAATCTTTGCTTAAAAAAGAAAAGCCTGGTCGGGTGCGTTGATGAAAATATGAAGGCAAGAGAAATGAAAATATTTCTTCTATAAAAAAAAGAATGTGAAGCTAAAATGAGTAGCATGCAAGAAGAAATGAATGATATGAAGGCAATAATGAAATTCATGCTCAAGCAACAAAATCAAGAATTAGATGATGATGATGATATAAATGAATTAATGACACGTCTTTTGGGCAAAGAAAGTAATGTAGTAGGACCTCATTCATCTACATCAACATATAATCCTAATTCAAATGATTATCAAGTACATGTATAGTTAAACACAAATTAATCAAATGCTAGTGCTGCTGAATTCTGCCACTGATTGGTGTTTACAAATGAATATATTGAATTATTTTATAATAATGCTACTGAATTCTACCACTGATTGGTGTTCACATTAAGCTTGCATTGGTTCAATTGGTCAAACCCTAAATGACCAAGCAATGATGAAATTCATGCTCAAGCAACAAAATCCAGAATTAGATGATGATGATGATATAAATGAATTGATGACACGTCTTTTGGGCAAAGAAAGTAATGCAGTAGGACCTCATTCATCTACATCAACATATAATCCTAATTCAAATGATTATCAAGTACAGGTATAGTTAAACACAAATTGATCAGATGCTAGTGCTGCTGAATTATGCCACTGATTGGTGTTTATAAATGAATATATTAAATTATTTTATAATAATGCTACTGAATTCTGCCACTGATTGGTGTTTGTAACATCCCTAAGGAATATTACTTAAAAATAAATAACAAAAGAAATAAATTATATCAAAAGTCGTTTTAATAATAATCCCAATGCGGGAAATTTAAACTTATTAAAACACGCGTCAAAACTCACAACTTAAACCATAAAATGTTACAAGTTCTCAAAATTCGTGTTCATAAATAAAAGCATAATAAAATACAAGTGAGAAAAACCCTAGCTCTAATCCCATAGCTACCCCTCACTCCGTCGCTTGGACATCCTCAGCACCACCTGGATCAACATCTGCTCCCGTGTAACGAATCACACGATCATCACCATACACAAACAGAAAGGGTGAGCTGAGAAAAATAAAATAAGAGATATACAATATGCAAAGTAAATCATAAACCCATCTTATTCATTCTACATAGTTCTTGGCCAAGACCTTAACCCCAAGGCTTTATAGCCTTCAAATCACACAACTGGTTAGCCCTGGACTCAAGAATAGGATGCTCACATGAACCTGCCCGCTCGTGGTCCTGCCTCTACGAACCTCCCCGCTCATAGTCCTGCTCTACGAATCTCCCCGCTCATAGTCCTGCTCTACGGACCTGCCCGCCCGTAGTCCAACACATGTGATCCACCAGCCCCGTACCTCCCCGCACGTGGCATCTCTCAACCGTGAGCACGGAACATACGAACCTACCTCGCTCGTATCCCCACGTGAGAGTAACTGGATATGAACCTCCCCGCTCATATTATCACATGTTACCCACCATCCATGAACCTACCCGCTCATGGCACAGCATCTCCCGATCCAAGCATAGTGTCATTGTTAGTTAAAAGCAACACACACAACTCATAACATGTTGTGCAAGCGCCTGGCGCATCACCCAGCACCGCCTGGCGAAACAGGTTCAAGTCGCCTGGCGGTTTACGTCCCACCGCCAGGCGCTAGGTTCTCGAACAGAAGCTCGCTGCCTCGCGTCTGCCTGGGGATCTCACCTCACTGCCAGGCGCCAGCCTCTGCAGACCCCCTTTCTAGGTCTTCGACCGCCTGGCACATCCAGTCCAGCCGCTAGGCGTTGTGACAGTACCATTCCACTCATTGATTTCGCCTCTCTTCCAGATTATCCCACACTTCCCTAATCTCTCCAAGGTAGTAAAATAATCTTGGTTAACCCCACTCTCATTCTGGATTTCCTACCCAAACTCTTGACAGACTACAATACCTATAACTCCCATTCCAAACTCACTATCACACCTACAATGCACCAATTTCTTCCAACATTATACCATAAACTATCCTATTTCCTAATAAAAGCCACACAATATATTTTTCCACCACATTCTCTACTCAAATTGCTTTATCACAGTATCACCCTTCCTACTCAGTTAATTCATAACTCATTCTACACAAATCATAGGTATTACCTCAAATTTTAATCCAACTATCTCTTATTCCAGCGATGTGACCCGACAAGTGTGTTCATTCAAACCTGAGACTTGTCACTAAATTCTTATTCTTACTATTTCAAATTACACTTCTTACAATCTTACCATATCATGCTCATACCTTCACACTTAATCCAATTTCCCTAATTCCATACTCACTTACCCAAGCATATGATTTCATACTATGTCCTCCTCTAATTTTTAATAGCATTTATAACCTCTTCTAGTACAACCAACACGAAACACGTCGTTGCACCACTGTTCCCGCCGCTGCCTGCGGCAGGCTAAACACCGCCGAGCGGTATATCAGAATTAAAAAACCCTCCAGGTTGCTGAACCCGCGATCTGCCAAGCTGTCCAGAATTCAACCTATACTCCACAGCCAATATCATACGATGAATCACACCTAATTCACTGTCCTAGTTTCCTTTGACATTATAGCCTCATATTCGTACATACCATGAACCCTAATAACTCAATTCTGATTCTACCTATTCCCACAACTAACTCTATTCATGTTAAATTAGAAAGAGTATTCCCAAGCACCATTCGACCCCAATTCTAACCAGATTACACTATCAATGCATAAACTCACCATCAGAAGTCTCAATGCCCCTACACAAGACGTAATTCAACTGAAAACGCAAACACAGACGCGTCGCTTGGCAGATATTCATCCCTGCCAGGCGGTTCAACAATTCAGAACCAAAAACCATGCATAAACTAATGAGCCGCCTGGCGGCACATGCATACCCGCCAGGCTGTTTCTGGTCAGAATCCCAGAAAAATGCAGAAACAACACACATCAGATGACAGATTCATAACTTTATGACCAAACAACATATAATATGATGAATACGACCTAAACCAACGAAAAACAACTCCCCTTACCTGGATTTCCCGCTCTCAAACCCGAATTGGTGAGTGTGCCTCGAAGCAAAACCTCCTTCTCACTTGTTTGCACCCGTCACACTATTTTTCCCTTCCAACTCCTCTCTGCAGTACCTCCACACCAACCGTTCTCTACCCAACGTTCACACTCCAGTCCCAATACCTCTCCTCTTGCTAATTCTCTCTCTCTCTCTTCTTGAATCACTACCTTTCTAATTACCCTTTTTACCACCAAAACGAAAATTAAATATAATGAAGGTTTAATGGTTAATTAAGTTCCCTAACATGATGTAACCAGTCCTCTGAATTACCTATCCATTGGCTGCTAGGGTTCTTAAACCCTTTCATATTCATGCTAACGAAACTTTGGCAAAAAAAAAGAAAATTGATTAGTTCTCAACAAGGTTTGAACTTACAACCCGTCAATCACCAAGTAAATTTCACAACCATTCAACCAATTCATCTTTTGTGATAACTCCTACAATTTTAGGAATTTATCATCACGCCACGCATTCAATATATAATTTAAACAAAATGCATAAATTAAATAACATTCAAGTGGCACCCATAGGACTCGAACCCAAGTCCTCACACACAATAAAGTACTCTCAACCACTTGAGCTAGCAATTTCCACATCATAATTCCACACATTAATTACTTTAAACGTTTCTATTCCACTCGGGTCTTATAGTGTTCACATTAAGCTTGCATTGGTTCAATTGGTCAAACCCTAAATGACCAGTTCCTTAGTTAGTTCAATTCACTTAGAGTTTAGCATGTTCTAGGCTGGCTTTTAATGTTATTTAGCATTGATTAGGCTATCCAGTAGTGCACAGTCAATTCAATCAAACTAGCCATTCTGGTCCAGTTTTATAGACTATGCAATGGATCTTACGTCATCCATTTAAGATGTTGAATGCTATGCAAGTGCTTTGAGATGATATACATGAGTAATGGGTTGTTCTTTAAGCATGACAAAAATTCATATTTCAAGCTTTATGATTGTAATACAGTTTTTATTCTAGAAATTTTATTCAATGAATTTAAATAGGTATTACATTTTTCAATATAGTTGTCTGATCCTAATAACTTCTGTTGAATTGATATATACAAAATGCAACCTAGGCTCTATTTACATATTGATCAAATGTTTTATTAGTTAAGACTTGCATTATTTTTGTTTTATTAGTTGGGATTTAGATAAGAGATAAAGTGAACTTTTGTTTTATGTTTCAGGATGTTGGTGAAGATAAAGAGGATAAAGAATGATAAAAAATCCAAATGGTATATGAAGATGAAGAGGAATGAAAGTGCAAGATAAATTGTAATTTTTCTTTTTTGGAGAACATAATAGTTTTTAATTAGTTGTAAACATTTTTACTTATGGAATTATACACAATATTACAATATAATTTTGCAATATATGAAAATTTTCAATTCCATATTATCTGTTAGAAGTGTCTTATTTAATCTATTTTATTTTATTTCTACTATTTTAATAGAATAAATATATTTTAATTAATATTGTTCAAATAAATTATTAATATTTCATTTAAAATAGTATTGTCTAAATGTATAGATAAAATTAAAATTATATTTTAGATTACTTTATATCATTCAATTTTTATAAGCCTTGTTTAAAAAAATCTACTTTATTCCACACTTTCATAAATGTGGCTTGTAGAAATAAGTAACACAAAAAAAAACCATTGCATTATATTGGCCGAAAAACTGTTGCCTATTGGAACATTTTAGGCAACATTTTTTAATTGTTGCATAATAAGCAACGATTTCGAATTTCCTGGCCTAAACGGAAAAAAATCGTTGCCTCTAGTATAGGCCACGGCCACCTATGCAACAATTGCAAATTCGTTGCCAATTCGTTGTCTAATCTTCAGGCCACGGTTATTTTACTTTAGGCCATGATTTTTCGTCCATTGCCTAAAGTCATTTTTTTGTAGTGATTGTTATCCTTGCAGAATTTTTTTCTCGTGCAGGTTTGAACATTGTAATATAAGCTATTAAAAGTTAGAAATAACAAGAGTGTCTTATGATTGTAATACTATTTTTATATCGCTGTATATTGATTATTTTGTCTGATTTGGTTACAAATTAATGTATAATATTAGTTTCGTACATAGTGTGAATGTTAAATTTGACAAAGAAGTTGTAACTTCACAGAGATGTTTATGCTTTTCTACTTCATTTTTAAGTCATATGAGTGGTACTTTTTCTTTACCAATAAAAAAATATTTATTGTTCTTATGAGATCGAATATTTTCTGTGGAGACTTCAAAAGCAATGTAACACTTCGAACTTTGGGTACTCGTCTTTCTCTCCTTGGGTACCCATCCTCATAACAAAGATTGGGGTTATACCTGTAGAAGTCACTCAAACGCCCAAGTTAGCCAAATGCTTTACGTGTTATTTATGTTATTATATTTTGTAAATTCTTACACAAGTGGGCCTGGATCAAGAAGCCTGAATGGACTTGGACCAAGAGGCCTAATTACCTGAGAGATTCACACTTCTCGTGTGATCCAACCATTTGTTAGCCCAATGACCTAGTAAGCCCAATTTCACGTGAGCCTAACTATTTTGTGTGTGGGTTACCTTAGTCGAATAAGAGAAAATTGGATATGTGTCGGCTTAGAGAGCTGACATGTACTGGGCCAAAGGGGATCACTACCTAGTCTGAGGATGGTGTGACCATATGGAGTACACCAACCTCAGTCTTTAGTATGGAACATGTTGAAGGCTTCTAGTGTTAGGTGTCCATTGTTAATGCTCGATGGTCAAACTTCAATGTCATGGAGTCTACCTTCAATACTTGTTAGTCAGCCTTCAATGCCTAGTGTACTTTTGCGAAGAAAATTTTTATTTCTTTGGTTGTGCCCCTATAGCTATAATAACCCCCTAGCCTCGAGAAATGTGGTGACGAAGAAATTATAATGGTGAAGTGACAAGTCTGAGAGTGAGGGAGATGAAGTGGTGTAAAGTTGTGGGCATAATAATCGAAGAGGGTCTTAGAAGTTTCTAGAGTTGTAAGCCTTGGCCATTTTATCTGAGATGACCTAATGGCTAAGGGAGGGTAAGCGAGAAGTTGAAGGGTCACCAAGTGTGGTTATGAATAGAAGGCTAATTTGCTTCAATTTGTCACTAAGTGATTCAAATATTTGCTCTACTACCGAGATCATTACGAGTGGAGTGTTGTAATTGTCGCCTACTACAAGGTATGTCCCATAGTGGTTCAAATATTAGTGATAGGGGAGAGTCAAGTAGTTCTAGTAGTAGTGGGAGTAGTTGGTCAATGTTGTCTTCTGATGGCATGTCACCCAAGGCGATGAAGGTGGTTATGGAGACGGTTAGGGAGACTAGGGAGGATCCCTTGGTGAGGGAATATTTTTCTAAGTGTAAGTGGTCTAGGATTCTAAATTTTGGGTTGAATAACATCTATATTTTCGATAGGGGGTGGCTCGGGATATAGTATCCCTGGAGAGGCTTAGTGATATGGATAATATTTTTCATGGTCGGGAGGGGTAGAGTGTAACATCCCGACCGGATATTACGGATTTAAATAATAAAATGAAGAAATATAATTAAACTACATTTAATGAAATATCATTTCCCAAAAACGCGAGAAAATTTAAAACTTTTATTACACCGACAAGAGTCCAAAATCCATAATTATAAAATTCCATTGTAATTATAAAAGTCTAGTAATGTAAAAGATTACAATTTATTCAAAATACAGTAAAATCATCAAAACTCTGATAAATAATTTTCCCAGACCGACCCACTCCAACTCTATGTCTCACCTAATCCACCTGCAACATCATCTGCTCACTGTACCGCGTACACGATCATCGCCAACCACAAGCAGATAGAGTGAGGTAACAGAAAAAACATATATATAGAATATACATATATACCTATAACACAACAAAGGGATTCCATCCTTTTGTTCACTAACACATGTCCACCACTATGTTAACCGTGTTCTACGTCTTCTAGTGGGACCTCAAGATGTCTTGCTGCCATACCTATCGGCCACAACCGATAGAGCACGTGCGGGAAACCATGATACGGATCACACACCGTAACGCCAAGTGGAGTTTCAATTATGAACATAATTCGTAACATCCCAAGACTACCAAACTCGTCAGCTAATTACTGAGGAGGGCAGTCTATCTGGACCCATCCGTACTGGCCACAACCAGCACACTCACACAGGCAACAATTGCCAACCCGAGCCACAACTCAAGAGATGTTATTTCGAGCCACAACTCAAAGAATACCACATGCTTAACCCCTATCCCGAGCCACAACTCAAGGGATAAGTTCCGAGCCACAACTCAAGGAACACCAGCAAGTCAACCATTGAGGTATCCTAGAAGCATTGTAGACTACGCACATCAACATAAGCTTGCAGACCGCCTGACAAGGGACGCGTACCGCCAAACGCAAAGCGCCTCAGAAAAATGACAATGCTGCAGACACCGCCTGGCAGACACCTCACGCCGTTAGGCGCCATACGCTTTCCAAAGCCTCTATGAGATCTTTTCCGCCTAGCGGGATCACATTTTTCGTTAGGCGCACGTTCCAAGCTTCTCTGATTTTCCTTTAT
>Ga0214543_1007957_pt1:0-5000 | contig 17734 bp, 14 predicted proteins | sample CNSS2metaG_FD_160094 | JGI IMG/M metagenome (GOLD analysis project Ga0214543, IMG submission 160094) | Root nodule microbial communities from cowpea collected in UCLA plant growth center, Los Angeles, California, USA - CNSS2 | ecosystem: Host-associated > Plants > Roots > Nodule | place... | reverse complement strand
TCGCTCAAGCCAGACGTCCCCGTTTAGGCGAAAGGAGTATCCTAGCTCAAGCTGCAGACTCTCGCTTAGGTGAGACTGCGACAATGGCCCTAGGAGAGTTTGCAGGCGCTCGCTTGGGCGAGGCCATCTCGCCTCAACGAGATGGTTTTTCGCTCAAAAACCAGTTCACTCGCCTAAGCGAGTACTCGCGCAATACTCCTAGGTGAGTTTCTGCAACTCTCCCTGGGAGAGATGAGCTCGCCTGGGTGAGAACATCAGTTCGCCATCTCCTGCTTCACGTGACGGAGACATACACATATTCTCAATGATAACCAATTCATTCTTATTTCAAGACAAGCATTTTCCACGCATAACAATCATAAAACAGAAGTGAAACAACCAACATACGACAAAAAGCGAAGAACCCTAGCTTTCCTTACCTGGAATGAGCTAGTACAAGGCCTCGACACCAACAGCGGAGCACCACAGCTCAAGGAACAAACTTGGAAGCTGGAAAATAGCGAAACAGTAAAGGAATGAGGTTACTATGAAACCCTAACTAGAAGTACGAAAATGTGACTTAGAGAGGATACGTAAAGATCTTGAAAATCACTTACATGGAGTGGAAAAATGAGATCGAGCTTGAGTAACCTTGATCAAGATTGGGGGGTTAATCCCTAGCAGAGAGTTCGCAACTGTTCTAGGAGGTAATAAGGGAATTGTTTTTCTCAAAATGAGACGAATGGGTGAGGTTAGGGCAGATTAGGGTCTTTGGCTCCCTATGGGCCAGCCTTAAGCGCAATTGATTTGGGCAACCCTTTTAAAATTAGGGTAGAATAAAAGTGGGCCTTATAGTAATTATAATAATTGTGTCGCATTTAGGAGAAAAACATTAAACATCTCGCCAAGTCATAAAAAAAATGAGAAGAATCATAATAATCATAGTAGTGATGGAGTCACAGAGTACTCAATACAATGGAAACCACAAACATACCTATACTCTCTCTAAAATCGCATACAACAAACATCAAGAGGTTAAACAAGAATTTTGGTTCAGGAGAAGACTTTCATGCATCAATATATAATGTAATTGCATACAATATCATTAAAAAAAGGAAATGGCAGCTCCCCTAACCTAGTTTCCTTAGCTTATTTTTGGACTTGTTGTGAGTTCCCTCTTGATCACCAATGATCTTCCTTTAACTCTATCTCAATGCATCTGCTTGGTTCCCTCAATCCTCACCTTACACTCTCAATTTTCGTATACCTATGGCTTTGCAACAATAATAGTCCCTAAACCACTCTTTCTTTCTCTTAATTGGTCACTAATTGTGGTCTTAATGAGAGGTAAATGGTATAAAATGAAAATACCATTAAACATGAGTTTAATTGTCATTTTCTATGATGATTTTCCATCCCCCTTGGCTGCTAGGGTTTCCTTGCCCTTTCACCTTCATGCCAAAACTAAAATTGACAAAAAGAAAGCCTAATTTGGTTATACCAAGTTTCAAACCCAAAACCATGCCAATGTTCAATTCACTACACAACCATCTTACTAATTCATGTTTCATGATGACTAATATAATTCTATGATTATATTATCACTCAACATGATCAAGCATATTGTCAAAATAATAATAAATTAAATAACACACAAAATGGCATACTTAGGACTTGAACCCAAGTCTTCTCACATAACTAAGTATTCTAATCCATTTTAGCTAATATTTTTCCACATCACATCAATCAATATTAAATGTCATAAAGGCTACCACTACCCGCATTTATTAATTAATTATTTATTTAATTAATTAAATTTCATGGGTCTTACATTCCCCCCACCTTAAAAATTTTTGTCCTCGAAAATAGGACTTACTAGGAAATAAGTGAGGGTACGAATTACTTTGGTCTTATAAGAAACTACCCTTGCCTGCTCACCAAAACCCAGCAAGAGTACCACTCTTACCTGCTCACCAAAACCCAATAAGAGTGCTGCTTCTACTAAGACCCGTATGCAACAACTCTTGCCTGCTCATCAAAACCCAGCAAGAGTATCACCCTTACCTGCTCACCAAAACCCGGTAAGAGCGTCACTTTTTTTTTCTAAGCCTCACAAGCAACATTCCTTGCCTGCTCAACAAAACCCGGCAAAGACACTGTTACTAAACTTAGACATATAGAGTTAAGCACTAGAACTTAACTACAACACACAAGTTACAACCGAAACGTGTCAAGCTCACTCCCCTAGGCCCAAAAATCTTTTGAAAACCATTGCTCTGATACCAAATTGATGAGTGCATATTTTTGCCCTCATTTAATGTTTCATTCTTGATATTTAATTGAATTTGTGTGCTTAAATATTGATTTAATTGGGATTTCCTATAATTGGGTTTATTGAGCATGAGATACAAAAACATGTTAAAAATAGCATTTTAGTTGCATAAATGTTCTTTGGATATTTTGAGGTGTGTTAGTGCAGTTGCAGCTAAGTTGAGCTCATGGAGGTGTGGAAATAAATTGATTAAAGCTTCATGACACCTTAAAGATAAATCCAAGAATAAGAAATTATCAAAAGCACAAAAATCCAAGCCAAGCATTGCATGAAGACGATAAGAAAAGCTTGAAAAGTGAAGAAGTTTGGCTAAGTCAAGAAGAGCGCAACAAAAAATTGGACCTTGCGGTTTTCTTTATCTTTATGGTGAAAACACAAGCCAAAACACTTGAGCGAATTTTGGTGAGAAAATACACATCTAACTTGAGTGCTTTCTTTCATAATTGATTGTCTTGTGAATTCAAAAGAATAACTTATGTGTGAAAAATAAAATCTTTCCATTTGTTTATGCATGGTAACTTAATTTCTAGAATATTGATTTGTCTCAAGTAAGGTTCATTCCTTTGATCTAGTGTTGATATGAAGTAAAATACCTCAGAACAAAGTTTAAAAATTGCTCAATTTTACTCAATTTTGCTCAGTTTTGAAAACCATTGCTCTGATACCAAATGTAATATCCCGATCGGATATTACAGATTTAAATAATAAAATAAAGAAATATAATTAAACTATATTTAATGAAATATCATTTCCAAAAAATGCAGGAAAATTTAAAACTTTTATTACACCGAAAAGAATCCAAAATCCATAATTATAAAATTCCATTGTAATTATAAAAGTCTAGTAGTGTAAAAGATTACAATTTATTCAAAACACAATAAAATCATCAAAACTCTGATAAATTATTTTGCCAGACCAGCCCTGCTCTGACTCTATATCTCACCTGATCCACCTGCAACATCATCTGCTCACGTGTACCACGTACACGATCATCGCCAACCACAAGCAGATAGGGTGAGCTAACAGAATAACATATAAATAGAATATACATATGTACCTACAACACAACAAAGGGCTTCCATCCTTTTGTTCACTAACACATGGCCACCACCATGTTAACCGTGTTCTACGTCTTCTTCTAGTGGGACCTCAAGATGTCTTGATGCCATACCTATCGGCCACAATCGATAGAGCACGTGCGGGAAACCATGCTACGGATCACACACCGTAACATCCCAAGACTACCAAACTCGTCAGCTAATTACTGAGGAGGGCAGTCTATCTGGACCCATCCGTAATGGCCACAACCAGCACACTCACACAAATAACACTCGTCAACCCAAGCCACAACTCAAGAGTTCCTCGTGTTCATCCACCATCCCGAGCCACGACTCAAGAGATGTTATTCCGAGCCACAAATCAAGGAATACCATGTGCTTAACCCCTATCCCGAGCCACAACTCAAGGGATACGTTCCGTTCCACAACTCAAGGAACACCAGCAAGTCAACCTTTGAGATATCCTAGAAGCATTGTAGACTATGCATATCAACGTAAGCACAACCCAAATCTGTTGTAGCAAAAATCGCCTGGCGCTGCTCACAAAGCGCCAGGCACGACTCGCTTGTAGATCGCCTGGCGGGGGACCTGTACGGCCAAACGCAAAGCACCTCAAAAAAATGACAATGCTACAAACATCGCTTGGCAGACACCTCACGCCGCTAGGCGCCACACGCTTTCCAAAGCCTCTACCAGATCTTTTCCGCCTGGTAGGATCACATTTTCCTCTAGGCGCCATGTGTTCCAAGCTTCTCTAGTTTTCCTTTATCACCTGGCAGCACACCCCAAGCCGCCAAGCAGCACACCCCAAGCCGCTAGGCACCACACCAATAGCGTCACTACTACTGATTTTTGGCACTTTGAAGCAAGTTCTAAAAAAAGCCCAAACACTATATATACAATCCATAACATGAAATATGCTTAACTAGTCATAATCATATGATTGGATAACAGTCCAACACAATGTTGAACAACCAAACAATATACAAAAACAAGAAGAATACATAACTATTGCCCCAAAATATTGCACGGGTAATAAAACAATAATAATGATAACAATAAAACTAACAACAACAATAACAATAATAATAATAATAATAATAATAATAAAAATATAACAAAACAATAATAATAATAATAAAAACAATAATAAAATAAAATAAAATGAATATATAATAATAAAACAATAATAGCAAATAATAATAATAATAATAATAATAATAATAAAAATAACAAAATAAAGCAATAATAATAAAAATATAATAATGATAATAAAATTATAAAAAAAATAAAAAAAATGATAATAATAACAGTAATAATAAAATAATAGTAAAATAAAATAATAATAATAAAAAAACTTAATAATAATAAAATAAAATATTAATAATAATTGTAAAATAAAATAATAATAGTAATAGTAATAACTAATAAAAAATAATACATAAATAATAATAGTAATAATAAAAAGTAATTATTATTATAATAATAATAGTAAATATAATAATAATAATAATAATAATAATAATAATAAATTAATAATAATATTATATAAAATAATAATAATAATATTAAATAGTAATAATAATATATAAATAATAATAATAATAACAATAAAAATAATAATTATAATA
>Ga0214543_1007956_pt1 | contig 17734 bp, 7 predicted proteins | sample CNSS2metaG_FD_160094 | JGI IMG/M metagenome (GOLD analysis project Ga0214543, IMG submission 160094) | Root nodule microbial communities from cowpea collected in UCLA plant growth center, Los Angeles, California, USA - CNSS2 | ecosystem: Host-associated > Plants > Roots > Nodule | place: USA... | reverse complement strand
ATGACAAAAATGAAGTTTCCTTTGGGTCTCCCAAGGTTTGAACCCACACCCATGCACATGCCAACTCAATGCCTAACCAATGCAACCAATTCATATTTCATACTACCCAATACAATTCAATAATCATCAAAAACCTCCAACACGTTTTAATATACACAGAAATAATACAAATTTAATAACACACAAAAATAACATACATAGGACTCGAACCCAAGTCCTCTCACACAATCGAAGGACTCTCAACCACATGAGCTAGTACTTTTCCACATTATACACTCCGCATTTATTACTTTAAAGGTTCTCCTTACCCACATTTATCCAATAATTACTTAATTAATTATTTAATTTTTCCTGGGTCTTACAATAACTCCCCTTACCCAGATTCCTTGCTCCAAATGAGACCCTAGTGATTTTTCCTTATCCCCAAAGCCTCAATCCTTGCCTTCATTCCAAGACTCCCTTCTAGCACTTAATTTCTCTCCCTAGGTCAGAATTTCATTATTCTCTCTTACTCTCCTTCCTGTCGTAATCAATGACCTTCTGGTTTCTCATTCAAACTCCCCTCTCCCTCATTTTTCAGCCCAAAATAAATAAAAAATAATAATAAAAGCGAAAATAATTTAAATTAAGGGTTAATGGCCATTTACTTTAGTTTTTACTACACTACAACTGCCACCACTCTACCCTTTTAGTTTCTCAGAGAATTTTTAAAGTTTCTAAGTTTTCCACCAATTGGCAAAAATACTAAACGTGAAAAGGAACTACTCATGGCTAGCCAAGGTTCGAAGTCACATCCTTCCAATCTATCAAGCAAATGCACAACCAACAAATCAACACTTGTTTCATGCCAATTCATGCACACATAAAATGATAATTCACATCCCACAACCAAAACAGACGTGCAAGATAAAGCAACAATTAAAACACCACACTAATGGCATACACAAGACTCAAACCCAAATCCTTCCACACAACCAAGTACTCTCAACCACTTGAGCTAATATTGTTCCTTTCCCATGACTTAACAATATAAATCTCTTAGAGGTACTTCTAACCCACAATTATTGGTAATTAATTAATTATTATTTATTTAAATTTCTCGGGTCTTATATTACTGATCTCTCTAAAAAATTATACTTTATTCTCTGCCTGTTAACATATTCAACAAGTTAATTTATCTGTTCAATTTGTTGATTTCACTTGACTTGTGAAATCAGCTGATTGAATGATAATTCAGTTGATAGAAAGTGTTAATAACAGACTTATAACAGTTAACATATTAACTTGTTAAAAACCCATTTAACATATTAAAAGATTGCAACCAAACACAAGACATATATTTTATCTCAAATTGTCTTCATGTTAAGCTTTAATCTTCAAGCTTCAAGATCCTCATGTATTAGCTAGATTAAGCACACATCAAGCTTAATCAACACACCATATTCTTCAAGTCTTCATTACTTAGTCAAGTCTTCACCAATTGATCATAACCTCATCATGTCTCTATGCAATATCTTCATCAAATCTTCATTAATAAAATCCAGTTGTGTTAACACTATATCTAACACTATGGTGCAGGGTATTACATGAAGTCTCATGACATCTTTAAAGGAAAAGCCTAGCAATATTACTTACATCGTCCACTTTTTGGTAAGGTATGAAATGTTTCGTTTTACTAAAACAATCTACCACAATAAAAAATTGAATCACAACCCCTTTGGATTTTTGGAAGACCAAGAACAAAGTCCATGCTAATATCTTTCCAATGAGTTTAAGCAACAAACAAGGAGGTTTAAAGTCCTTGAGGCATTGTCTTAGACTTAGATTGTAAACATGAGATGTATCTATGAGAATGTATTTGGACATCCTTCCTTATATAGGGCAAAAAGAATTTTTCTTTAAGCAAACTAAGGGTCTTTTGTACCCCAAAATGGCCCAAAAGTCCCACTCATGTGTTTCTTTGACTATGAGCTTTCTATATGTACCTTTGGGTATACAAATTTTTCCTTCTTTAAACAAGTTGCCCTTAGCCACATAAAAACCCCTTATGCTATTTCTAAACATTCAACATAGGTGGAGGAAAACTCATAATCTTAAGCATACATTTCTGGAATGTCATCAAATCTAAGTAATTGGGCTCCTCATTTTGGAAACAAAGTATGCTTCCTTGATAAGGCATTAGCCACAATATTACTTTTACTCTTCATGAACTTAATCTCATAGGGAAATTGTTCTAAGAATTTCATTCACTTAGCATGTCTCTTATTCAACATGTGTTAGCCATTCAAATATTTTAATGACTTATGATCACTATGAATGACAAACTCCTAAGTCTGAAGGGCATACATCAAAGCATCAAACTCCTTATGATAGGGGGGTACTTGAAGGAGGCACCACAAAGTTTTTCACTGAAATAAGAAATTAGGTGACCTCCTTGCAACAACACAACACATATGCCTACACCAAATACATCAAATTCTAGCTATATTTTTTTAGAAAAATTGAACGAGGCTAGAATAGGTACAAGTATGTGAGGATTTGTTTCATCTCTTAAATGTCCTTGTTAGTGCATGATTTAAGTTGAAGGATTATATCAAGTTTTGGATAACAAATTATGATGAATAGGGACAAAAGGAAAAGATATATGTTTTAAAGGGCGATAGGCGCCACTTTCTTTTTGTGTTCCAAGTTGTCTTAGTAAAATTATGATTCTCGCTTCGTTAACCATTGGATCGGGCTAAAATTTTTACAATATTCTTGACATACAATTCTTCACTTTGACCATTGAGATTGGTGATTGGATGTTTATGGTTAGAGAAAAATATTTTGCACAGTTGTTATATTTTACGTTTCACTTTCTTGGTCCTTCAAATTTGAGAGATTATTAATTTGAGATATTGGCTTTTAGGGAGGCACTTATTTCTGCCTTTAGTTTGACTTTGGAATAAAAGAGTGATTATTTAAAATTTGTGGTTGTTGTAATTCAAAAAGGGTGTGATAGATGGAGATTGAGTGTAGTGTTGTAAGGAGTTTTTGAGATTTTTGTGATGGGAAATTTAAGATTTGTGTTGAAGTATGTGTTAGTAATGAAATGGTGGTTTAAGCCAAGAAGGAGATGGGGTTGAATTGGCTATATAAAAATTTTCGAAAGAAAAAGATCCCTATTCTTTGAATCAATTAGACCACAAAATTCGAATACAAAAGGTAAAAGACAATACACTATCAACCGATCAAAAATAAAAACAACACGTTAATCTATTTATATACTAATGAATCATCAGATTAAATTTTCAAAACCATTGGCTAAAATATTGAGAAATCATTCAGAATTTGCGAATCTCACTCAAACATGATGCTTTCTCGCACAAGATTCGTTCTAAACAATATTTCTAACCATATTACACTATCAGATTACACAAAAATGCATGCCAACACAACAAAGATTGATTGCTTGATTTTCTTAAAGTGAGCAAGATGAGGGAAAAAGAATTGGACAACTATTTTTATACTGGTTCACTCAACCTGAGCCTGTTTTCCACTATTATCAAAATTTTACAAGCCATAAACCCATATTATACTTTTGAACATGAAACACCAAGATTTTTTACTCACACAAAAATGTCAATTTTTCGAAGAATTCAAATTGACCAAGGATACTTAAGTGTACTTCTCTTGGATCATACTTTTTAACTGATTGAAATGAACAAACAACCAATTAATATACTGGAAAATAATCTAGATTAGTATTACACAACTAGCCTTTGACAAATACAAGTGATTTTTTATCGGAGATCGATCATGATGTTAGGAATTAATCAAATTTATCAATTGGTCACTTGATTACAACCAAATTTGCTTTCAAAGATTCAAACTATATATTTTGTTGATAAGATGAGATATAAAAAAAATCTACAGAAACAATTAAATCAATGTAGAAAGAAATTTTTATATTGGTTGAATCACAATGAACTAAATCTAGTTAGCCAAAGCAACCTGACCTTAACTTTCCACTACATCAAGAAATTACAAAATCCTTACAAACACATCTTTTGAAAGACAACTACAAAATATAAACTTCTCGACTCACTTATGAAGCACACACAACACAAGAATAATACCTTCTTAGAACAATGAAACCACACCAGAACCCGCAAACAATACAACGAAAAATAGTAGTGACAAAATTTAGATGTCTAATTACAACTCCAAATCCTCACAAACAATCACAGAATACAATATCTTTGGTTCTCTCTAAGGAAGTGCGGTGAATGAATTTTTTTTTAACGTGTTTTTCTTAGCTCTAGAAGAATAACACACCTCAAAGATAACTAGATAACATATAGACTATACTGACTGACATATTAAATCGATTAACAGTAATTGTCAATCGATTAATTTCACTTAAATAAGTGAAATGAACTGATTGATTATTATTTTAGTTAATTTGGTATGTTTATCACATATCTATATGTAAAAGAAATTTAACCTATTAAACACTTATTTAACAAACTAAATAACTACAAGAAACACACATTAAACCACTAAACCTTAAGGCTAAGAAAGGATGGAACAAGTATTCAAGCTTCAAGGATTCATCAAATCTTCAAGTCTTTTTAGAACAACATTCTCCCCCTGATTTGATGAAACCAACATCCTCTATAAACTTGAAATATCAATTACAAAACAAAAACACAAGGATAACAAATATGCATAAAAGACCAATTCATTTAACTCTCCCCTCCTATTACATAACATCAACCAGATATAATAACATTAACCAAATATAAGCCAAACTAAATATTTCTTCCCCTTTGGATTCATCAAACAAAAACTAGAGACCATGAGAGAAATATTAAAAACAATCATAGCAGCACATAACAATAAACTGAAACCTAAAAAGAACGGACTTAACAACACTATAAATGAGAAAATAGAGTGTTAGCAGTCCATTTTGTCGCATAAAGGCTAAAAAAATATGTGTTTCCCCCCAATGAATTGTACAATTTTATAGGTAAAGTATGCCCAATTATCACTCAAAAATGAATCAAACAAAGGTGAAAGTAAAAAAATGTACACTATACTTTAGAACCATACAATAAAGTCAAGAAAAAAGATTAAAAACACTAAATCGAAAATACACTACTGGAACAAATTATTTGAAGGATTTTGAAAGGAAAAATAATCAAATGACTATGTGAATGTTGTATGAATTCTCTAATAGGATGAATGAACATGTAAAACTATAAAGAAACATGAATGAAAGATGCTCCAAAATGAAAAATAGAAAAGTGATAACTGTGTAAATGAGTTTGATAAAATGTGTGAATGAGTTAAATTAGATTAATGAAATGTAAATGACCTACACAAGTTTATATATGTATAACTTGGTAAAATTCATGATTAAAGAGAAGTAAAAGCTTCAAATACTCAAAATCATGTGCCAAACCAAACTAAACAACAAATGCACAAAAAGTAGTTTTTGATGACAACTATGATTATGCAAAATCTTAGAACTGATGTAATGCCTAAGTATGCAAATGTAGTGCCTAAACATGATCAAATATGATGGAAACACAATTTTACTAGTTAAAGCAAACTTGACAACAAACTAGTCAAAACAGGATTTGACAACATTTGGTACATGTCCATATTTTGTGTTTTTATTATATGTTATGCATGAAATGTTGTTTTTGAGATTTCAACATGTGTAATATGATGCAAACAAACTTTTAAAACAAAGAACTACATAATGGATGAAATTTTGGAAACTTGCTTAAACTATATTTTATACACTGTAAATGTCGTGAACAAGTTTATATAATAAAATATACATAATAAGTGCTCAGAAATTCCCAACAATCACAAATTCACAAAATCACTAGTTAGAACAAATTTCATAACAAAGAAAACTATACTCGTTTTATGCAGAATTTTGCAAATGTGGTTCTAAATGTGCAACATTACATGGATACATGATCCTAACATCTAAACATGTTTAATATGATTCTAATGAAATGCTGAAATATATAATATATGAAAAGGACTAATGCATAATGAAAAACCTAATGCAATCTAGACTAGAAAACCTAAAATCTACACAATGGGTTAAAATTTATAAAATGCATGGAATGAGGTAATTGATGGTTCTTGCATGATTCAATACACTAAAAAAAGCTTGCTAGAATTCATAACAATGCACTATAATCCCAAAATCACAAAATTAATAATACAACTAAAATGAAAAAACAAATGATGGGAAAATGTAACTATATTACCTAACTTTTGAGACGTTGAGGAATTAAACTACCAAACGTGAAACTAATTATCAAGACACATCAAGAATCATGGAAGCATATTAGAATCAATTAAAATTGGTCAAAACAACATTAAAACTAGAAATCATCATATGGATTGTGAGATAATAAAAATGATTTTTTTAAGGCCAAAACATGGTTCTTGGTCTATATTTCAAATTCATGGATCCACTTTAGTTCATGAGAACCTATTGAATCAAGTGGTTAAATTGCAGTTCTTTAAAATAATCCTATACTTAGAAATTAAATCAAGAAAAAAGAAGAAATATGAATTTATGAACCAAGCATCATTAACTAAATTTTTAACAACAAAAGAAAAATTTTGTAAATTTCTAAAATGCAATTTATCATACATGAAATTGATATCATGGCACGAAAATAGAATGAATAATGCATAGAAAACTAGAAAAACTAAAACATAAAGACATAGGAAAAAATATAGAAAATAGGTTTAATCTCCGAAAAAAAGAACTTGAATGTTGTTTGAATGGGTCTGATCTTTAATTTGATTCCTGGTCTGCAATATAGAATGAATTGGTCACATTCTACTCTTAGAGATCAAATTTAAATCCAAACCTAATCCTATATAAAATAAAAAGATCGAAACCATTCAATCATTAGACCAAAACCTGAAAAATGGGTATATAATAGTGGAGGAAAATGTAAAACAAAAATCTAAAATAAGTATTAAAAATAAAAATTGTTGGTAGTGAAACCAGAAACTGAACAAAAGGCAAGATATGAAATCTGGAATTTTTCATTGAATTTAAATCGAGTACAAAAAAGAGTTCAAGGATTACAATCAGTAGAGTAGGATTGAAGGAACTTTTGCTCACATTGTAGACTTGATTCTCCAATCCTTTTCCAACAATCAACTACTCTTAATCTCTAGGAAAAACTTCATACAAAAACTATGTGAATGGATGATTGTTTCGATGAAATGGTGGTGGTTGATGGTATGTTTTCTATCCTCCTAGATCTATTTAAAGAAAAGAAATTACATGAATGATTATTTTTTCTATTTTCTAGATAAAATGAATTTCCTAATATTTTAAGGCTCCTTTATTCAATGAATCCTTTATTCAATGCCACCTAGGATGAACTTTGACTTTGTTCTTTTTATTCTTTTGACTCATCGACTACTAGGCTCAACCATATCTTCTTCTTTAAGTTCTAAACTTTTGGAAAGACATAATAAAGATGAAGTTAGGAAAGTTAATAGAGGTTAGTTCAAATATAAAGTCAAGGAAACTATATACTAGACTAATCCTCAGGAACCCAAAACACACCATACAAAATTTCACTCTTAAAACACTCTTTTTAATATGTTTTAACTAAAACTAAGAATTTTAGACGAAAATAAGAAAATGCTCTAAAAACATAAAATAAAGAAGAGAAAGCTCCCAAACAAAGTGCTCTAAAACACCAAAAAAGTGCTCTAGAAGGATGATAACCCATGAAAACTCCTAACTTATCCTACATTTTAGGAAGTGGGTCACTCTTGAATGGCTTGAACTTTTGTGGGATCAACATGAACATCATGCTTATTGACTATGAATCCTAGAAAGACAACACTATCTTCACATAATGTGAACTTTTCTTTGTTTGAAAAATGATGGTTGTATCTTAAAGTGGAGAGAACAACCTTCAAATGACCTAAATTCTCATGAAGACTTTTCTTATACACAAGGATGTCATCAAAGTAGACTATCAATAATTTCCCCATATAATCCCTTAGGACATGATTCCTTCATCTCATTTAGATGTTAGGTGCAATAGTGATAACTGTTTCACAACAACCATTTCCCGACAAGTATCAACAAGTGTCGTATCCACAGGGAATTAGTAAGTATATTGGAATTTTAATTTTGGGTTTTTAGTTTGTGATAAAGAGGGCAAGTAAAAAAAGATAATACTAATTACATAGATTAAGTGGAGTAAGGGCTATGAATTGATTTTATCTCATCTTTTTCTACTACACCACTACCATCTTGTTTACTTACTATGCAAATCATTGAATGTCCTGAGAGTACTCTTTCTATGTAAATCTCGGTTCATTCTTGATACACTAGAACCTAAGACTTCAAACCTAGTATGATTCCTCAACTACTAGTAGTATGAATCCTTGCTTTAATGTGCAAGACTCTCTCCTCAAGCATCCCTTCTAGCTACTTAAATAAGCATCAATACAAGTATGATGATTTGATTGGACCATAGTTTGAAACCAGTTTCTCAACTCAATCCAAACCAGTTAAATAGATGAGTGATCCTATAATCATTAAGCATCAATTAAACCACAAGCAATTGAATGAAAGCAAAGATAAATACCCAAGAAGTACAAGTGAATAGAATCAGAATTAATTACCTCAAACCTGGACACGAGGGAGTTCAACTACTCATAAAATATTACAATGAAATTCCAAAAGCATCTACACATAAGATTTACACTAAGAGCACCTCCCATGTGCCTCGCGGACCCTATTCTATCATGTTGCTACATTTTTGGGTCTCCACTCAATGCCTATAATAAAGACCCAAGGTCTTTATTTCAAGAAATTTTTTGGTGGTGCTCAACCACAAGGTTACTTCACAAGTGGATTTCCTTCTCAGTTCAGCCCCTTGCCCTAGTGCTTAGCATGAGACCTTTCCTTCTTAGAAGGGTTTTCTTTGTTGCTCAGCCTCATGGATTTGGGCTCTAGGTTTCCTTGCAAAGAGGGCTTCCTCATGAGGCTCATCTCCATCTGTTGTGCTAAGCCAAAAAGTCAAAATATGTTGTCTTGTCTTTTCGAGTATTGTGGCTCAACTACATACTTAATATTTTCTTTTACATTCACAGTGAAACAACAAAATATCATTATAATTCATAAAACTTCAATTCTAAATACCTTATTATGTATCTTAAGCTAATGAGGTTTATTTTGTACACAAATAGCCCCATTTAATTCATGATAAGTGTGAATTTCAAATGGAAAATTTACTTATTCTTAACACTTATCACAACAGCCCACGTTAGCTCTTTGTTTGTCCTCAAGCAAAGTAGAACAAGACAGAATGACAAAATGATGAGTTTCATAGGTTTTTAAAGGACTAGTTTTAACATGTTGAATGCAAGAGAGGCAACAACAAAAGAATCCATCCATTTTTTAACCAATACCAACTCAAAGTAGTTCATAGTTTGGGAACCAACATAGGTTTTCACTCATGTTTTTCAATCTGGTTTATATGAATGCACTCCCCATCTTAAGTATCTTACGCCCCAAACAAACTTGCAAGCTATCATTTGATTTTGTATCTCATTTCCAAGTATTATCTACACACAATAAGCATGGATCACTATGGTCTTTCTAGAGCTTGTATCTTGGCTAGGTTGTGAAGGAACTTTGTTTTATAAGACAAGCAAGACTCAATGATAAAAAAGAGTCAAAACAGCATGTACATATCATAAGTCATTCAACATCATTCAACTTAGCTTTATTTTACTGCCTCTTTTTATGCATTTCAATTCTGATGAACTTTTCTTTCCTTTTTTTTCTTTTCACTTTTATATTTTGCACCAGATTTTTTTTCTCAACCCTTTGGATTGCATTTTTCTTTTCCTAGGGCAATTTTTCAATTAGCCTTCATCCTTTCCTTTTTATTCCAACACACATGTTATTTTTATCCTCCTTATCAATGAGAAAAGGTGGGATATTTACTTTTGTGGGCTAAGATGTGTATTTGTGAGGCAAAGGTTCAAAAATGATATTGAAATTCAATTCAAGGTAGGTTATTTGGCTCTGGGTATGAATATTCAACAAAGAACATGTCTTAATCATTTCCTTGCTTTTTCTTGTGTTAGACAGTTTTCAGAGAATTGAAACAAAAACTAGTGTCAGTTCGTCAAGGTGTTTTCACTCAGCTCTCAATTTAGTGTTTGGCTAGTCTCTCTCACTACTTAGGTACACTCATCCATGTTGATTTTTCAACTATGATTCTACTAGCTTTGTTGCTCTATCATTTAAGCACTAGTATTCCCAAAGTTTTACCTACTCTTGCATCCAAAATTTGACTTTTCTCCTTAGTTCTTGTTCCAACCAAAAGTTAAGAAAAATTTTGTATGCATTACCAAAAGATGTTAGAAAATTAAAAACTGCAATTGAAAACAAAAAATTAAAAGGTGCAAAAATTTTAAAAAGAACTCTATTTTTTTGTGGTTTCAATCTTCCTTTGCATCTGGATCTTCTGTTTAGCTCCTAGATCGAACCACCTTGTCAAAGAACTTCTCATCTTAAAATTTAGAGGCATCAATATCCCTTTTTATAATGGTTTTAGTTCTTTGACTACTTGGCCAACTTTAGTACTAGCAAGTTGATGGCCAACTTCAATACTGGCAAATTGAGGGAATTGATAACCAGCTTCACTACTAGCAATTTATGCTTATGGTTCAAGTCCTTGACTTGTTTGGATAGCTTAAGTACTGGTTAGTTATGTCTTTCAAGTGCTAGTCAAGGATTCAAAGCCCCCTAGTTCAATTCCCTTTGTTGATCAACATCCATATGTGAGGTCATAAGTCTTCATAATCTTTTCCTATAATAAATATGAAGAACGAAGTTAAGAAATGCAGGTTTAGTTTCTACTCTTCTTGCTACATGTGAAATGAGAAATATGGAAAAAGGTATAGGTCTTAGGTGCAAGGCAAAATCTCCTTAAAGCACAAGGCCCACCCAGCAAAATCTCAAATGATGATTATGTCATCTATATATCTATTTAATCAATCATCTCACTTGTTAAATAAGATGTTTCTTTTTATATTTATTAACCTTGTACTTGCTTATGCTTTTTAAAGTGTTCAAAGATCAAATTTTATGCAAAATAATTCCCAATAAAGTAGAAGTTCAAAATTCCTAGAATTTGTTTGTTTTGCACCAAAATTGGCATTGATATACTCGTGCCTCTATTGATTGCATCAAGGCATAAGGATTGTGTCCAGTTTCCTTCATCTTTTCCTTCAATTTCAACACCAAAATCTGGACTAAAAATCACAGCACCTTATTTCCCAAACTAAAAATTTTGAAAAATACTTGAAATCAGAAATCAGAATTAGCACTTTTGCAACCTGTATGTTATTTTCAAAACTACACCTTCCACAAAGCTTGAAAAAATATGTTCTAGCATTAAAATTAATGATCTTTTAATCAGGAATTTAATGCAAAAATAATCAACCCAATTGGATATCTATGGAGGAAGTTATGATCAAACAAGCAGCAAAGGTAAAGTTGTCCTCTACAGTTCATCTGGAAAATTTAAAAATAAATTGCACATCTTCAACATACCTCCAATTTTTGTTTTTACATTCAAATTAAACATCATTGAATCAAGAATGCATAGAAAAAAGAATCAGCTTAATTGGATCACTTTGGATAAAGTTATGCATCAAACAAGCAACAAAGGTCAATGATGTCCTCTACTGCTCGTCTGGCAAATTCGAAAATTTACTGCACCTTCTACAGACCTCCAAAAAATATGTTATAGCATTCAAATTAAAGATAATTGAATCACGAATGCATAGAAATAGAATTCGCTCAATTGGATGCCTATGGTGAAAGTTATGCATCAGACAAGCAAAGTGGTTAAAGTTGTCAGATTTCAAAATTACACCAAGTAGCACATTTTAAGCAGAAAAAGTTTCCCTTCATTAAGCAGCAATTACAGTAGAATTATTCTACATAATTTCAGAGGATTCATGGATCTATTGTCTCCTCTATGGGATCCCATTCCAGTGGTACAATACACAAATTTCCAAACAAGAAAGTGAAATATATATCTCTTAAGTGAGATCTATGTGAAAGCAAATCAAAAATGAAAATTAAGACTTTACAAAATGAAATACTCAAGCTTGAGAGATCTGATATTTACAAAGTACGTACATATTCACAAAAAGAATTTTGAGATCTACGAAATCCCTGAACCAAATCCCCACCAACGGCGCAAAAAACTTGATGACTGTTTCACAACAACCATTTCCCAGCAAGTGTACTAGTACGTAGTAGTATCAACAAATGTCGTATCCACATGGATTTAGTCAATATATTGGTATTTTTATTTTTGGGTTTTTGGTTTGTGATAAAGAAGGCAAGTAAAAATAGATAATAATAATAATAATAATAATAATTAGATAGATTGAGTGAAGTAGGGGCTATAAATTCATTTCATCTCATCTTCTTCTACTACACCACTACCATCATGTTTATTTACTATGCAAAACATTCAATGTCCTGGGAGTACTCTTTCTATGTAGATTTAGGTTCATTCCTATACACTAGAACCTAAGGACTTCAAACCTAGTGTGATTCCTCAACTACTAGTAGAATGAATCCTTTCTTTAATGTGCAAGACTCTTTTCTCCAGCATCCCCTCTAGCTACTTAAATACGCACCAGTACAAGTATGATGATTTGATTGTACCACAATTTGAGATCAGTTTTCCAACTCAATCCAAACCAGTTAAATAGATGAGTGATCATGTCATCATTAAGCATAAATCCAACCACAAACAATTGAAAGAAAGCAAAGATAAATACTCCATAAGTACAAGTGAATAGAATCAAAATTAATTACATCAAACCTAGACACAAGGAAGTTCAACTACTCATAAAATATTACAATGTAATTCCAGTAGCATCTATACATAAGATTTACAATGGAAGCACCTCCCACGTGCCTCATAGACCCCATTCTATCCTATTGCTACATTTTTGGGTCTCCATTCAATGCCTATAATAAAGACCCAAGGTCTTTATTTATAGAAATTTTGGGGCGGTGCTCAGCCCAACTTTTGGTGCTCAGCCACAAGGGCTACTTCATAAGTGGGTTTCTTTCTCATCTCAGCCCATTGTTTTGGTGCTTAGCATGAGACCTTTCCTTTTTGGAAGGGTTTACTTGGTTGCTCAGCCTCATGGATTTGGGCTCCATGTTTCCTTGCAAAAAGGGTTTCCTCACGAGGCTCAGCTCCATTTGTTGTGTTTAGCCAAAAAGTCAAATAATGTTGTCTTGTCTTTTCTACTTCCATGGCTTAGCTCCAGTATTGTAGCTCAATTGCATACTTGATATTTTCTTTTATATGCACTGCAAAACATCAAATAGAAAGAAAAAACATACTAACCATAAATGAGGTTGAAAGAATTGGTACACACGAAAAACATGAGATTCAATAGATTTAAGGGATGTAATATGCGAAAACCCTAGAAAAAAAGACAATTAGAACAAAATAAAGGAAGAAGAGGTAAAAGAAGTCACAGAGAGATAAAAGAAGAAAATTGAATCAAGATTGATTATAAGTGAATAAAGATAGCTAATATCATTCTCTTTCTTGTAAAAAAATATAATTTACTAAAAAAATGTTTCAACTCATTAATTATCATTTTTACTACCAATAAAAATTAACATACACTAATAATAATTTAATTAAATTTTATTCTCAAACATAAACTTATAATTAATTTAATAGAGTTATATTAGTAATAAAATATTTTTGTGAGACCTTTTTTTATCTTAAACATAATTTTATAATTAGTTTAATAGAGGTATATTAATTAGTACTAAAACAAAATTTGAGGCCTTTTTTTCTTAAACATAATTCTATAATTGATTTAATAGAGAAATATTAATAGTAAATTTTTTTTTTTGAGGTCTTCTTATCCTTGATGCCTAAAGCAGTGCTTGCTTTACCCTTGAGCCAGCCCTGACTGCGATGATCGTAATTATCATAAGAGCACATAATTGTGTAGGTGTTGAGAAAGATGCACAACACTAGAAAAAGTAGTCAATATCCAAAATATGTTTGAGATAATTTTTTTGTCTTATGTTTTTCTTTTAAATAAAGTTTTATGTGTAAACAGTGATTTTTTTTATTGAAAATTTCAATAAAACAAGAATAAAGTTTTATTTTAACTTATGTAATTTGTATTAATTATAGATTTCATGAAGTGAAAAATTAGGATGTTACAATTTTTTTTCCCTCAACCAAGTATTTTAAGCCCAACACGATAACCTCAAGGGATCAGGCCTATTCAAAGTCTAGCTGAATTAGAAACATATATCCTTAAAATCATCGAGTGAACATGCAAACTCTTATTATCTCATCATCTCTATTAACGCCTTTGGCCTTTATCACTACTAATAGATTTATTCTTTAACAATCATGCATATCCACTAATACTTTCATTAATTAGCTACAAAATCATCACAACTGATGTCAGCTATCAAGCTTATCAACTGATTAATCAAGTTTATCAACCAGAGTCTTCATCATTTAAATACTATAAATCACACTCATATTCCAATAGCATCTTAGGCTTATTTTGTTCAACAACTTTGTTTACCTTATTCAATCTAGCTCATATTGGCTACTTTGGTTCAATAATTGTATAACATCTTATTACTTAATCTAACTTCACATCTTTTAGTATTCAACGTGTTACGTTGCTGACTTTTATTCTTATCACTATGTTATGTCCAATGAAAGTTAAACAGTAAAATAGATATTACTAGATCTACAAAAAAGTATGTTTTTCATATTAAAAGACCATTCAAAGGATAGGAATTTATTATATTTATTATCGATCAATTATTATTATTATTATTCCTAAAAAATAACTTTTATAAAACAGAATAGACTAATGAAAACTTCTTATCTATTTCTACGGTTAAATTATGAAATATTTAGGTGGGCCTAAAAGCTTTTCATGCGGGTATAGGATAATATGATATTATCACATTCTCACACACATTATTTAGTAATGCATGTCTTGTTGTGATGTACAATTTTGTTTGCTTTTGTTTCCTCATACCCTCGAATAATAAAATCAAATTGAAAATCAAGTTTCACGTGCGTGAAGATAATGCATTAGATTGTCGAGCTTCAGAACGTTTGATATAGAAGAAAAAAACATCAATTGTGGGACAATAAAATTATCTTTTGGCGGGGTCCAGCGTAGCATGTTCCTATCATCTTAATTTCACAATAATTAATATTAATAATGCTTCTTTCCCTCGATCTTCTCCGAATTACATGTTCTAAAGTTTTCACAATGAGTCAAACTTCTTTTATTTATACATAAAGTAAGGTTAGGAGAATCACAACCAGATAACGTGATGAGTTTTAGGCAACTATTTTAAGTATGTTAGGCATGGTATTAATTTCTTGATGGAGAAATTGTCGAGAGTTAGGTAAAAAAAACCATAGAGGGTCTATGTCTATGAAGCTATTAATATACACTTTAAAAAGTTATTCGATTGAAGAGATTTGAACCAACATTCTCGTTCTCTAATTTCTTTTAGGTGTAAATGCGAATTTCTTTAGATAAGGTAGGTACTGTGAATATATTAAACACGTTTGATTTGCACTTCTTATGATCTACGTTTTTGTCTAAGATCTTGTATACATGGTAAACAATGATTTTGAGGTTAAGATCATATCAGTAGTACATATATTTTGCCGATTAAAAAATGATTTTGAGGTTAAGATCAATGTAGGGACACCATTGACCAAAACATATTTATCCTCATCCTAAATCGGACTACGATTGATCGAGGATCATAAATGTTCTTTAAGTGCTGTTTGGGAATTTCTTGCAAGTTGGCCATGCTTCTAAACAAGGATTACACCGTAAACGAAAGTGACATGAAGATTATTTACGATTATTGTAATGTACATAACTTGCTAGACCCTTCCTCTTCAATTTTTTGGACACATTGTTAAGGCCAGTGAAGTTTCCAAAATGAAAGGAAATTTGATTAGAGAACACTATGATGTCCACAATATTTATGCCTCCCTTATCTTTTTCTTTCTCTCGTTTAAATTCGACATTGACAAGTTTTTAAGTTTTGTTTTGTTTTTTTGCATGAAGTTAAACAGAGAAAACGACGTTCCAATTCCAAGGAGAAATAACTTTTAAGTCTATATGTTGTATTGTACCCTAGCTAAATCAAACTCCTGGACTAAAAATTTTCTCTAAAAACCTAAATTTGTTTCACCTAAATAACTAAGTGAATGTTCAAACTTATACAGATGCAGTCACTTACCACTTCACTCAATTAATCTCTTGGAGTAAATGCATATATGAGGAGTGACCACCCTAAAGTTACATAATTAATTGAGTATATCTTTCCCCTTAAATAACAATCCGATCCTGTATGAAGATATCCTTCATTACCTTTAAAATTACTAGAGTTGCTTTCTATAACAAAGTTTGTTAAATTTATCCTATGTTCTTTAATTATACAGTTTTTATATTACCTTAAAAATATCTATCTCACATTATTGATATTTTCATTTTATTATTAACATGAAAGAATGTGTTAAAAATTTTACATTCATCAACCGAGATTATTGACTACAACTATTTTAGGATTTACTCGATGGTTATAAATTAGTCCATAGTTTAAAACAAGTCTTTTAGACTATAATTGGAACCATAATTATTATCAACTTTGAGAGTATTGTTCTTCCAATAACACTAGTTTATTATCATTTATAGGTTATGGTTCTTCCAATAATTGTAGTTTATTATCATTTATAGACTACGATCTCCCCATAATCATAATCTATTATCGTTTTAAATTTTTTTAATATTTTTTTCATTTTAATTTCTCTACTTCTAATTAAGCAATTTGGACAAAAATAGAGAATCAAGAAGAATGAGAACCGGTGGATCTTAGAACCAATGAACAATTACATATATCATTGATTATATTAAAGAGGATGATTACAATTGTCAAGAAAGAATGTGTATGTAAATAACAAAAAGAAAGTTACAAAATCATCTAGCCTAATTGTTGTACAAATAGGTTGTCCAAGTATTCCTAATGCAGTTCATTGATTAAAAATTCAATAGTTGAACAAATTTTATATAGTGCAATAAAAAAAAACTTCAATTACTACACAAAATTAGACAAAAGTTCCTTTTTAACTTCACTAAAATAGATTAAGAGAGGAATGCAAACTTAGAAACATGTTTGAACAAGAACTTGAGTAACACCAATGTGAGTAGCAACATAATCATGCAAAAGGGTAGCAACAATGTGGGTGGTCACTACGCCGCAAATAGCCAAACACGAGCAATAGTTTAGGATTTATAGTTAGGCGAGAAGAGAAAAACAAAGGGAGGAAGGAAATGAGAAGGAATGAGATGCAAACCAGAACGGATGTCAATGGGAACTATACTAAGCCAAATGAAAATGAAGAAGAAGAAGAAGAAGAAGAAGAAGAAGAAGAAGAAGAAGAAGAAGAAGAAGAAGAAGAAGAAGAAGAAGAAAAAGAAGAAGAAGAAGAAGAAGAAGAAGAAGAAGAAGAAGAAGAAGAAGAAGAAGAAGAAGAAGAAGAAGAAGAAGAAGAAGAAGAAGAAGAAGAAGAAGAAGAAGAAGAAGAAGAAGAAGAAGAAG
>Ga0214543_1007953_pt1 | contig 17735 bp, 16 predicted proteins | sample CNSS2metaG_FD_160094 | JGI IMG/M metagenome (GOLD analysis project Ga0214543, IMG submission 160094) | Root nodule microbial communities from cowpea collected in UCLA plant growth center, Los Angeles, California, USA - CNSS2 | ecosystem: Host-associated > Plants > Roots > Nodule | place: USA... | reverse complement strand
ATTACTATTTATTAATTTAAAAACGGATTAAAAAAAAAGTGAAAAGAAAAATAGATCTAAAAGAAAAAAAAGAAAAGAAAAAGAGCAAAAAGAAAAACAATAGAACAGAGATTTGAAAAAGGAAGGCATAGGCATTTAATTTCTCTACAGTCAGTAGACCAGCCCTTTCCTAATTTGATACCTTGGAATGCAATGCTGCAAGTTACCATACAAATAAGGGATGCAATGGTGACTGATCGGAGAGGCATGGATTGATTGAAGTGGCTCTGCTGGATATTGGGCAAGAGAAGAAAGCAACTGCCACTTCCCACCTTACCATGAACAAACAGAGAGGATCACATAAATAAAAGAAAAAAGAACATTTTGAGAAGAGGAGAGGACACAGTTTCACAATATCACAGAGAGCAAAAAGGGGAACAAAAAACGGTACAGAAGAGAATTGGAAGAACGAGAACGGGAGGAGAGACAGGAAGACAGGAGTGATATTGGGATAAGCAACTGCAAGAGGTAAGCACCCAATCTTGAATAAATGAACGTGGGAGCATAATGTGTTCGTGTGTTGGACTCGATACATTTTTATGTTTCATCCTCAATGTCTATCTGTGAATATGCATGATCTGAGTATGTTTATTGGGTTTCATCTCTCTGAGTCAAATATATTGTGCTCTTTGTTGTTGTTTTGAGTCTGGAAAATAAGATATGCTTCATCAAAACTGCGAGCATCACCGTTCTCGTACAATTATCATGGCCATCATAATCCTTTCCATCTTCCAACCTGCACAAAATAATTAAAACAAGAGAACCACCATTCATAACAATCCTTGACCCCCACATTGATTAACCTCCGATTCATAACAATAAGATATACACGCACTTCACCACTGAACCAGCACCACACGTGTCTCTCACACCCAAGCCAGAAAATCCACCAAACCACTATCCCCATCTTCTACGAGATCCAGATATACACACGTTACCATTATCCTCCCCGCTTCACCATTGTTCACAAACAATCCACCGATAGCGCATATTCACACACAGTACGAACTTCGTTCTCGATCTCCCCAACCTGTAACCCACACCCTCTTCGTATTCTATACACTCCTGGATACTAAAATCATCATCACTATCCTGCACTCTTCCATCTGTTATCATCTTTATCATTCAATCAAAGAACATAAAATCTCCATTCAAACCAAACCGAAACCCCATTCCATTCTAGCACCAAAGTGTTGGGAATAGTCCAAGTGTGAGTCAAAAAGTCCCACATTGGATAGAAAAGACAAAGTTAAACACTATATAAGAATAAAGACCCATAACAACATTGCCTTAAGGTTTTGGTGTAAAAGTGGTGTCTAAGGTCTTATATGTGTAAGACTAATGTCATATAACCATATAGAACCACAATCTCTCAATGACCATGACCATAACCTATATGAAATATATATAACCTATCACAAAGACCCTCGTTTTAATCTTGGGTCGAGTCGGACTTCGAATGGTAGAGTGATGGTAGCTCCGACACGGTTGGGGGCGCTGTAGTGGGGCTCGGTGATGCGGATTCCAAACCTTGGTGACTCGCGCAAGAAGAAGAATGAAAGGCTTGGGGCGCAGCGGTGGCGATCTAGGTCGCGAAGGCCAGGGGTTGGGCCTCCATGGTGCTCGCTTGTCCCCAATCGCGGTGGCCGGTACGGTGACGGCAAGTTTTGGTTGGCTGCGGAGGTGCGACGAAGGAGCCTCGCACGCGGAATGCGAGAACGAAGTGGTTGAGCCGCCGAGAAGGATGTCGAAGTCTTCGACATCGATTAGCGCCGCCAGCAAGCTAGTCGTGTGGTGAAGTGGAGGCGTGGTGAAGCATAGGCAGAGGCGAACGGTGACAGGGTTGGAATTGTGGTGATGTCGAGAAGAAGAGGCTGCCACGGTGAAGGGAATAAGCTGAAGCTCTAATTAGGGTTTTTTGAAAAAGAAAGAAAAGGGCTTTAGGGCGTTGGACCCTCCATTACCACACGCACCTGTTTTTTACCTCATACACCTCCATCCTTATTTTTCACACCTTCTTTGCTTTAGGAACTCCTTCGTGCACCCCCTTTTTAATCTGTACACCTCCGTTCATTTGTTTTGTTTCTGGTCGTATATTTTTCTCTGTTGCACCCCTTTTTTTAATCCCTGCGCACTCCCATATCCCCTGTTTGTTTTGGGCCTATTTTTGATTTGTTTGTTGTTACTGATTGTAACCTATGTTTCACTACACACACTTCCAGTAACTACTTCCTGCACCCATAAGTTCACTAACTCCACCACTCATTTGTGTATTATTCCTATTTGAGACTTTTTTTTTTATTTTTACCCCACTTTTAATAAAGACACCTCACTTACTTCATGCACCTTCTTGTAATTACTCATGTACCCCTATATTTTATTTTCCACTTTTATCCTTCTTAAATAATTTCATCCTTTTATAAATTTATTTTTTTTAGTTTGAAAAAAAATATATTTGAAAATTACAAAAAATTGCAAAAAAAATAAAAATAAAAATAAAAATGTTCTCTTCCTTTTTTTATATTGTGTCTATCCGTCCGCTCGCGTCGTGTGACACTTTCTTCCAAATTTTCTCAAAAACACCAAAAATAGTTTTATGTCTCTTTTAGTGTCTGTCCGACCGCTCGCGTCGTGTGACACATATTTTCAAGTAATTCAAAAAATACAAAAAAATATAAAATTTTCAAAATATAAAAAACATCACCATTTTCAAACAAAGAGTCCTTATTAAGAACTACGTGATCCTTGATTCTCCACCGTGAGATACGTAGGAGCAAGGCCAGTCCTTGTCAGGTTCACCTCCAAAAAATCAAGTCATTTTCTCAAATGTTTTCCAAATCGTTTCTCCTAAAGAACTACGTAACCCTGATTTCTCATTTTTAATGAGAATACGTAGGACCAAGGTCAACCCTTGTCGGGTCCAAAAAATTAAAAAAAGAATATTTTGTTTCTTTTAGCATTTTTGTCTTGTTATTTTTGGGGAAAATTAATATTTTGAAAATCACATCGTCTTTGCATTTTTTAATTAAAGGTACCGCCCTTGGGCGGGCGCTGTAGGGTGCTAACACCTTCCCTACGCATAACCGACTCCCGGATCCAAAATCTGGTTTTTTGCAGACTTGTCTTATCTTTATGGTTTTCCATAGTTTTCCAGAATAACTATGGTGGCGACTCCCAAATCTCTTTTCAAACCCGTTTTCTTTTTTGGTTCGCCTTCCCGTCGCGATCCCGGTTGCGACAAGTAAATACCTTTAATCAAAGTAAAGTCTCAATTATTGGTAAAAACTCATTTAATCACATGAAAGTTTCTAAATAAAATCAAAGTAAAGTCTCAATTAGATTTAAAAACCCTTGGACTCATATGATCAACATGCATATAGATTTAATTACTTTTTATGTGATTCAAAGATAAAAGACATAGATGAATGAAAACCTCAACAATAATAAAAAGAACAAAGAAATTATTTCATTCTAACCTCAGAATCCATAATGAAATTGCAATGGAATTAACCCAAGAAGTTTAGCCCTCCATGAAACACAAAATAAAATAAAGATAGAAGAATGTAGAGAGAGAAAGGAAACGAAATTAGGCCCCCCCTAAGGGTTCCAAAACTCTGAAGTCCCCAACTTGTCCCTCTGCTTCCCCCTTGGTCTCTTTATATAGGAATTGGACTAGGCTTTTCTGTTGCTAAAACCTCTCAAATATCTTTTAAAATAAAGATAAAGATAAATATTCAAAGATATTTGGAGAGATATAAACTATTTGACAAATATAGTTGGTTAATAATTTATGATATAAATAAATTAATTAATTATTTAAAGATATCTGATAAATTATCACGAAATAATATTTGTATTAATTTTCTAAATAACCCATTTTCATTTTTGTAGTCCAATTTTGCAGAGACATCCAAAAATATCAATATTTGCAAATAAATCCCTCTCCTTTAACCAGATTTGACCAACTTTTGACTAGTTGACTATTTGACTGTCCATTGACAGGATGACACGTGGCATCTCCTCTCCTTCTCAAAAATTAGGGTTTTGCAGATGCAATGGAAGCTTGAGCTGTTGCAATGGCGGCTACCGGCGCACAGTTTGTTCCAGCGAGGGGTGCTGACGGAACTATGGTATGGACGACGAATGGTGCGCGTCACTGGTACGGTCTTCTTCTTCTTCCTCTTTGCATCTGGTTCGTTCTCGCTCGCAGAGAAGATGATGGTGGCGCTACTGTGTTTCTGTTGGTGATGGTGGCGCTACTGCGTTTGCATCGTGCTCGTGACATGAACGAAGGTTGAAAATGGTGCAGGTTCTGGCTTGTTTCGTTGCTGAATGCGTGGAGATGCGCTGGTTTCGTTGCAGGTGGTGATGGCAGCTCACGGTGGTGCAGGTTTTGTGTTTTTCGACAAGTGGTGGAGGCCTGTAGTGGTGGTACTGCTGGTTCGAATATGCAAGGCTGCAGCTGCTGTTGCGAAACAATGGCAACGAAAACGGTTCCAGAGCTGTGGTGGCTGCCATGATTGGTGCAGTGGCTGCCGTGATTGGTGCAGGTGCTGCCTGCGAGATCCATGGCTGACGGTGGTCCGGTGACGGAAACATGGTGAAGATGGAGGCTAGGGTTTCTGGTTGTATGGAGATGAAGATGATGACGTGGCAACATGTTATTGGCTCAGATTATTTAGTGGAGATTAAACCCATGTGGCTTGTGCTGGTTGGCCAATTTTAAAAGTTGAGGATCGCCACATGGTAGCATATGAGTTCATCTATTTTATGAGTGGAAAAATGGGTGCAAATAGATAAAGGCAAGGGTGCAGAAGTAGGTTTTGTGAGACCCATTTTGAAAGAGGGGAGTGTATAAGTAATGTATGGGGTACAAAAGTGATTTTTCCAGAACTTGCTGCTTTTAGCCTTTTTTAAAGGTGTTTTGTAATTTCAATCAATTTATTTTCCCACCTTTAAATAAGCTTAATCTTAACTTTAGCTATTGCAACAAACATTAAAATATCCAAAAATAAGTTATGCAGTTAAAAATCACTTTTCAAGACATTTTTATCACACAAGCTCAAACAGCCTAATTATCAGAATTATCAATTAAACCACTCTTTAAGCACATAAATTCAATTAAATACCCAGAATTAAACACTGAATGAGGGCAAAAATACGCACTCATCAACACAATTATATAAGAAAGAAAGTTCAAAAAAATTGAGGTTCTTACCAATCAATAACTTGTTTAAGATGGTTACGGGGAGGCCTGTGCAAGGAACAAAGCCACATAACAATGTTGTCGTTCATGAAAACCACAAGTAGCTACCAATGACGCCTCAATTCAAAACAAAATTCATTGTTGTACCTTAAAAATAACGGATTATAACTAGAAGTCAACAAACTAGACTTACCTAGAATATAGGGGACAAAATATATTTTCTTCACTCGTCCGAAGCACTAGGTGACGTATGCTTGAATGTTATCAAACTTATTTCCTTTATGATTGAGTTAGGGGTCTATGAACCATATACATCTTTCAACCCCATATTGTTACTGACACTAAACATATACCTAGACAAAAACATTTATTTAATATAAGTAACTAGATAAGTCAATTAAACATAAAAGGTAGTATAAATTCTTATATCATCCATAACTGAATACGAGTAATATTAAGTTCTTGTGTCCCCGAGGCAAGCTCTAAGACACCTTACTGGTGCAAGTACAATGGGATGCCAATGTCTCTCCAAAATACATCAAAATCTCATGGAATCGCCATTGGCTTACCACTTATGATGGCAGCAAGATGGTGTAATGCACCAAGAGGATCGTCCAAAGATATTGGAATCTTCATAGATTCTTGACTTTCCACTTCATGTGACTGTTATTACATGGAAAAAACAATTTGATTGTGAACATAAATAACATGTAAACTTACAAATTGAGTACTATAAGGTGGGTTTGGGAGTCCATACCTAGGGGTCAGAAATAGAACCAACCAAATCTCTAGGCCAGGTGAGGAAAGACTGAAATGCTTGTGCCACAATATGAACTTCGTTTGTTGGCACAAAAACTAAAGCATCTGGTACAAGAACTTCTTCTACCATGACCTTAACCTCATCCTCCACTAGCTCCATACGATGAAGAATAGTGGTTGCCTCAAATATTGTTCCATGAGCTACTAGTGCCCTCCTTGTACCATGTAGAACGTATAGGTCACATGGATGAGCGTCGTCTGTGTCATCCCTTGGTACTACTGGAGTCGAACAACTCCCTTTTCTGCTTCTACCTGTCACAATCAATGTTAATGTTATTTTATTAAAGAACAATTATGGAAGATCATAACTTAGCACAAAATGATTCTTATTAAAGTAAACTCTGATGAAATTCACGACTACTCAATCCTATGACCCAAACTAAGTTATAAAATTTGGAAAAGCAAGTCAAATTCATAATTTTCTCAAGAATTAAAATATCTATAAAAATATAATCTCCGAGTCAAATTTTTACAAACTAAAGCAAAGCATATTCCAACCAATTACATAGGAGAATAAAACATGCCAAAACTTAAGAATGCCAACAACTCAAAAATCATCATAATGTCAAATTTAAAGTGAAAAATTCAAGAATAGGTAGAAATCAATCATAACCACAATACATTGCAACAAAAACACAACAAAAAATAGAGAAAAAGCACCCATAAAATGGATTCAAATTGCAAAACTAAAATGCAAAAAATACCACAATGCATGGACGAATGTGGCGCAGCTGCTGTTCTCGTCGGAGGAGGCGCAACAGCTCATCGTCGGAGGCGTAATGCCTATAGCAAAAGGAGGAGGCGAGCATGATGATGAATTTGCGGTAGTGGGTCGCAGTACTAAATGGAAAAGAAGAGACGTTTCTTGTTTTCACGCACCAGAAGAAGGAGATGAAACTAATTTTAGGGATTTTTAACTCACCTTCTACCTCGGTTCAATTGAAAATTTAGACATATCACCACCTTCTGCCTCGGGTCCTAACACCCGAGGCCATAGAGTGTAGAAAAAAAAGAAAAAAAAATTTTGCTACTAGACCACATTTTTTGCTTCGATTTAAGCAAATTGAGGCATAACTGACTTTACTACCTCGAGTGAGTAACAACCGAGGCATAAAGCCTTTGCTTTTAAATTTAAAAATTCCAAGTGGCAAGAGCAGAGAACATTTGGAAAGGCTTTAGGCCACGAGGTCCCTCATAATTGAGGCAGAAGAATGGTTTTTGCCTCGGGTCAACTAGTAATCAGGGCATAAATCACTACAATAATCAGGTTTTCGCCTCACAACCACGTGTTTATATACCTCATTTCCCATATGACCGAGGCATATAGCCCGAGTTAGAAAGTCCAAAATGCAGTAGTGTGACTTTAATTTTTTAAAACTAAATAAAAAACATAAATATCTTCATATGTTTTAAATTGTTCAAATCTACTTTGAAGTGTGGTAATTGTTTTAACTAAAATATACCAAAGGTAATCAATTCTAAATTATTATTGAAGAGATTTTACAATTTTATTCTCAATGTTTTCATCAAATTATTTCTTTCTAAGTCTAATATGATGTTCACGAAACGTAGGTTCTTCTCAACTTGATAGTAAGGAGAGGCAAGAAAAGTCACACAGAGATAAAAAGATAAAAGAAGAAAATAGAATCTAGATTGATTATAAGAGAATAAAAATAATTAACCATTCTCTTTTTCATAAATAAAATTATAATTTACTAAATAAAGATTTTAACTCAATAATTATCATTTTTAATACTAATAAAAATTAACACACTAATAATAATTTAATTAAATTTTATTCTCAAGCATAATTAATTTAGTAGAGATATATTAATAATAAATTTTTAGGCCTTTTTTTCTTGAATATAATTTTATAATTAATTTAGTAGAGGTATATAGTAAAAAAAAAAATTGACCCCTTTTTTCTTAAACATAATTTTATAATTAATATAATGGAAAAATATTAGTAGTAAAACAAATTTTTGAGGCCTTCTTTGCCTAGAGGTAGGGATGTCAAAACGGGCTAGCCCGACCTGTTTTGGCATGGCCCAATTTTGGCCCGTTTCATATGGGTCGGGCCGGGCTGGTCCGCAATGGTTAAACAAGTTGAACTTTTGAGCCCAGCCCGCGAGCTGGCGGGCTGGCCCATAGGCTTTTTCCCATATGTTAAATTTTTAGCCCAAAATCAGATTTCAATTATGACTATAAAAACAAGCCTGCAATATATAATATAACTGATCACAAAACAAACAACCCTACTACAATATATAAATGTACCACCACTATTGACTATACTGCATTAATACAATAGTCCATCAAAGTTCAAACAGATTGAAAAGATTAAAAAGACATATAAATGATGTTTTGCTCTCTACAACGCAAGTCATCAAGGTCACTACTGCAACATCAATCTCCCCAACATCAAACCCTGGTAGAGATGCCTCAATCAAATTAGAGTACTCTTGACAGTTAAAAAGGAGGTGGCATTATAGTTCTATAATCAAATATACTGCAGTGTCTAAGCAAATTTTGAAGAGAAAAGGAATATGGTAAAAATTAATACAAACCCTTTTTCGGATGATGCAAGAAAATGGACAGATATTGTCTGCAATTTTTAAGGCATCCAACCCTTTATTAAGGTATATAACTTATAAGCAGCAAATGGTTTGGCATTAGTGACAATGTCACACATAAATGCATAACATAATTTTGCTTGAAGGATGATAGAATAATATGAAACAGTGGCAGTATTTATTTGATCACACTAGCAAGACTTCTTTATTGATCATCAGTAGGCAAGATTTAGAAACATCTAGAGGACTAGTATTAGACTCATGCTCATCCATTATATTATATTTGGTTCACTAAATCCTAACACAAACAAAACAAATAGAATAACAAAATTCAGTAAAAAATACACAAACAAGAATCCAAGTAACAAAGCAACCCATATAACAACACAAATTTCTATTGCAATAGCCACACTTTTCAGCACAAAACTGTGTGCTAAAATAGCAACACTTTTAGCACAAAACATCCTCAAAATAGCAACACAATACCATTACACGAGTCATTCCCTCTTTACTTGGTTAGGACCAAAACAACAACACAACACCACTCACTACTTCTTCTTCCACTCCAAAACCCCTTCACACCTAGCCACCCTTAAACCCATCACCACCGCACCAATTCAGAAAACAACACATCTCGCTATCTACGAAATTGAAATTGGGGGAAAATTTAAGCAACAACAGCACAACAATTATGATTCACAGAATGGGTCCAATCAAACAAGGGCAAATCGCAGCAACAACAACCACACATACACCATAACCTCCAATTGGGAAACGAATTTTAGGGTTACGAAAATCATAAATTTAGGTCACAAATCGAAAAAAAGGAACCAGAACTCAAATTATGAACAAACTTGTCTTCACGGTGGTCGTGGCGGTCATAATCGTTGTGAATCGCAGTCCGATGATGGCTCTGCATTCTCCGTTCACCACGCTCTGCCTTTATGAATCGTAGTTCGATGGAGATGTCGTGAATGGCCTGCACTCTGCCTTTGTGTTTCCTCGCCAGCGACGTGGGTGGAGGAGAAACGCGACGCGAGTGGTCTCTTCTGGTTTCCCAAAACGCGGGTGGATTGGAGTGGAGGAGAAGAGAAGAGAGTGTGATGTGAATGACTGTCTGGCAGAGTAGAGAAGAGAGTTTGAAAAAATTAAACACAACACCACTGTCGTTGCACTGCACGTGCTTTTTTTTTTAACTATTAACTCATCCAAAAAGGGCCAGCCCGCGGGCTTGACGGGGCGGGTTGTCTCGAGTTGGCGGGTTGAATTTTTTGGCCCGGTCCATGCTTTTTTGGTCGGGTTGGCGGGTCGGCCCGTCGCGCCCGACCCATTTTGACATCCCTACTTGGAGGCCTAAAGTGAGTGTTTTACTTGCTTTACCTTTGAGCTGACTCTGAATTTGAGTAGCATATACGACAATGGTTCTTTGCAAAGTTGTCGTTCTATATGCAACCTACAACTACAATTCTTACTATGAATTGTTGTTATAAGTTGGAAAAATAAATGATGATTTCGTAAAGAACTCTCATCATAGGTGATATATGTAGACAACAACTCTCCGCTCTTGTGAGAAAACTTGATTCATCTCTTGTTGTTGTTGTTGTTATTCATTAGAATTTACATTATAATTTATTGACTCGTATTTATAGCTGTTGTACTCAAAACGACTATAAATGGCTAGTAGACTAATTACATATGAAGCCCACACGGACACGGAAACAGACACGACAAGGACACAAACATGGGATACGACTAAAGAAATATAGGAAAAAACACGATAATATATATATATATATATATATATATATATATATATATATATATATATAATAATAATAATAATAATAATAATTATTATTATTATTATTATTATTATTATTATAGTTTATAGTCTAAACAATGAAGATTAACATTTATATCAAAAAAAGCCTACCAAGATAAAGAATTGTTAAAAAAAAGTATAACAAAAGAAAAATGTCTGTAAATCATAATGTTTAGCTCTCCTATTTGTTCATCTTCATCTAAAAATACTTCTTCTAATTTTGGTTCATCAAGAGATAGGCTAGCAATCTGAAGAATTCCACTATCTTGCAATGAAAAGTTATCTCCTGTAATATCCCACAATTTAATTTCCTCTTCTTTGTACTTTGAGGAGTTTCTTGAGAGAAGATGAAGATTACTTTGGACAAATAATAATTCTTTCGCCCTTTTAGGTGTCATCTTATTTCTTTTCAAATAATGTATAAAAGAGTAGGTACTCCAGTTCCTTTCACAACAAGAAGAAGAACAAGGTTGTCCAAGTAGCTTAAGAGCTATCTTTTGAAGTGTTGGGGCTTGAGATCCATGAACAATTCACCATGATTTTGCATCCATTTTACTTCTATCTCTTACAGAGTTGACATCTGCAAAATCTTCTCTTTCATCTGAAAAGTTTGCAAACTCTATATTTTCTTGTCTTTTTACATCCACATCATCAAAGTACCTCATAAGACATTTCTTCCTTTCATGAGTAAGTTCCACATCTTCATGTGGGGCACGTCTATGTGAATCTTCACTTAACCATTCATCACTATAATATCTACAATATTAAAAAATCATAAGCATGGATTAAAATAATATTATATATTTACCTTGGATTTAAATGAAAGTATTTGATTTTAATATTATAATAAAATAATTTAATAATATAATTACCTTGGATTTAAAGAATGAGTAAGACAATGAAGAAATGTGCTACTCTTAGTCCAACTATCAATTAATACTGAGTTTACTGCCTCAAAATAAGCTCAATGTTCAATTTATGCCTTTCTTTCATGTTGGTATATAATCTTTCTCACATCTTCAATCATTGAATCCCACATTTCATACATTTTCTATTTTCAAAGTTGCTTCATTGTCTAATCTTTTAAACTCAACATTTGACGGATTCTAAGCCCTTCTCCTTTAATTTTGAAGAGATGAGCTCTCCTTCGAGTGTAAGATCCATTAAATTTAAAATCACATAAACTACACTTGAAATAATAATTTCCACCACCGAGAGTTTTTCTTGTCTTTGAAACATATATCCAAAGAGGTTTTGTTTCATCTTCTTGTTCAATAGCTTGATTATGTATACTCATCTTAATTTCTTATAATAAAACAAATTGAAAATACAAAATTTACTAAAAATTTATAATTAAAAAAATAAAAGTATTTGATTTAAGTAATTTTAATACCTAATATATTTATACAATTAAGTTCAAAATATAAAACTTATATTTTTATGTTTATAATTTAAAATAAAATAAAATAAAATTATGTAAAGCATACGAAAGTATTGAAATCTGAAATTAAAAACTAATAATTATTTAGCATTGAAATATGAAAGTACTATTTTATTTAAAATATTAAATATTAAAAAATTAAATTATTAGTATTTAATATGGTTGAACGAAAAGAGGTGTAAAAAGTTCCTTTTTCTAAATATTAAAAAGTTAAATCCCTATAGATAAGTTTTAATCAAGGGCAAATAAGCATTGGCCTTGGCATGGTTGTTGGCGTTATACAACATATTTCATTTTTCAAAATTCTACACCATCACAGTTTAAGGTTGATTGACATTACACACAATAATCCATCCATCACACCTCAGATTCACCATTTACATCTAATTCCTTTCTAAAATTGACAAACCAAACAATTCACAATAGTGCCACCTATGTTCTTTCTCATGGACATGATAATTATAATTTTCGTCTTTCATGTTCTTTACACTTGTGCTATTTGCAAGAACCCATGATCTTCATTTTTATGACATGGATGACAACTCATCTTATGGTATTGGAAGAGCTTGTAAGAAGAAGGGAAGTGTTTTTCTAGGATGGAAGGGCGTGAAACATTAATCCTACTAATCAGTAGTGTTGGATTCGTTGTAAGCCTCCTGGTTGACCTTTTGAAGGTTTATTCATTAAAATGAAACAAAATGTGTTGGACCACATGGAGAACCCCCAACCTACTTAGAGTTGGCTTAATTAATGTTGCATATAAGTTTGTCTAACTTTACATAGAGTCAACTTGGTCAACTCTACATAGCATTGATATAGAGTTGGCTTAGTCAACATTATATAAATTTGTTGCAGGTAGCATTAATTGTTCTATAGTGAAGGGTAAGTGGCCAAGTCATAATCAAATCGTGGAACTTGGGTTGTTATGGTCTTAAGTAGAAAGAGTTACATTTTGACTATCACTTATAACTTTTCTCCTACTGGTAAACACTCAATCAAACAATTGGTATCAAAGCAAATGTCATGATTTCGATATATAATGGGGCAATTGTTTAGCGAAAGATTTGTTGTGATGCGCAATTATCCCATGGCATATGCTAGATGGGACGAGTCACAATAAAACAATTATACTCTCAGAGAGACAATTCCTAAGATGGAATATTGTTGCAGGTGACAAATATTGTCCCATGATTGAGGTTAGGTGACAAGGTCATAACTAGATTGTGTGGCAATTGGATTGCTATGCTTGATAAGTGTGCAATTTACTTAATTTTACATATTCTTTTGACACTTATAGTACATCAAATTGATACATTTTCAAGTAAATCAAACCTCTTTTACTTAAAATTACAAAATGAGGAATGAAGAATCAGGAGAATTGGAAAATTAATGTGTTTGACTGATTTTGCATGAAATTTCAAAGAATTAAAGAGTATTATTGTGACGTCCCTACTGAAAATTACTTAAAATATATAAATAAAAAGTAATTGAAATGCAAATGACGTAATTTATTATTCTCAAATGTAGGAAAATTTGAATTTCATACAACGTTTTACAATGTCCCAAAATAGCTGAATGGAAACCAAAAGTCGTAAATGATTATAATGCAATCCCATGCTAGCCTCCTCTCCAACGCTACGCATACACAACATCACCTGGAATATCATATGCTCTAGTGTAACAAGTCACACGATCATCGCCAAACACAAACAGAAAGCGTGAGCTTATAATAATTAACATATAAGTTAATAAAAATCACGATGCACTCAACTATTTTATTCTAGTTAGTTCTTGGTCAAGACCTTATACCCCAAGGTTTTTCAACCTGCAAGTCACACAACAACTAACTATGGACTCAGGATATATGATGCTCCCACAAACTTGCCCGTTCGTGATCCTGCCTCTACGAACCTCCTCGCTCATAGTCTAACTCTATGGACCTCCCCGCCCATAGTCCAACACATGTGATCGACCATCTACGAACCTCCCCACTCACAACATCTCTCAAGTGTGACCACAAAACATATGAACCTCCCCGCTCATATCCCCACACGAGAGTATTAGAATATGAACCTCCCCGCTTATATCATCACGTGTTCATCACCATCCATGAACCTACCCACTCATGACACAACATCTCCTAATCAAAAATCCTGCGCAGACCGCCTGGCAAGACACCATTGTCGCCAGGCGCCAGGCTGTTTCCAGACCCACTGTCTTAGGGTCTATCACCTGACGGGTCACTCCTTACCGCTAGGCGCCACGCGCTGTAGTGACACCCCTGCTTGTACTATCCCCTGGCGAACACCCGCAGGCCGCCAAACGCGACATCAGTAGTTCAGGTCTATTGGTTTTAACACCCAAAAATTAGATTGTTCATCAATCCCAAAACTTTCAAAGGTAACAATGCACACTCACATATCCGAACCTAGGTCTAATTACCACACAACACATGGTTGATTTACCTATAACTCATATTCACAAATTCATATATTCAAGACATGTGATTCACCAAACACTCTATCATTACACCATGGCTTAGTTAAACTTATGAAAATGATACATTATCCATTATCTCATCATCAAACACATGCTTCTGATACACTAGAGTAGCACCAAACCTTCCCTTCAAATATCCTTAAATTACATATACACAAATCATGAATTGATACCTTAACCCACTATTACGTAACCTTCCAACATCTCACAGTATATACTTAAAGCAAACTATATTTTCCAGAACCTACACTCTCAATTAGAATAATCCATTCTCTCTTTTAAATTACCTTTCGCACATCACTTCAAAATTACACATTTAAATAACCATACCATCATATACTTTTTCATTAACTCATTCTAAACCACCAAAGTTTCAGTGCCTTATTCTCGTCCACATGAATCTATATTAATACTCCATTAAACTCAACCCTATAGTCATGTTCAGCCACAACGCAAGACGGAAAAACTAGAGCTACCGCTTGGCGGTAGATTTCGCACAGCCAAGTGGTGTATCACGCCTTGGGAATTTCCCAATTTCCTTCTTTGTGTGAAAAAAATCCCCAATCTTTTGATATACCGTCCCACCATACGATTAGGCAAAATTCACATGCAATACAGAAGTACAATACACAACAACATTACTACGATTAATGACATTTAGACACTAGAATCAGATTCCTTATTTACTGTCTTCAAGCTCTCACACAATCCAATGATCACTCACGCACCCTTGCTCAAATGATTTATCATGCAACCTAATTCCATTTAATTAATAGCATTAATCATCAAAGCACAATATACAACAACAAATTCCAGAAGTCGCAATGACTTCTGCACCAACAACACAAAAATAGTCCAGAACAACGTCGCATCGCCTGGCGGTAGTTCATCACTGTCAGGCGGTTCAAACCAGAACCCAGAAAATTGGGTAGAAATAGATGAGTCGCCTAGCGGTACACTCATGACCGCCATGCAATTTTTGTGCAAAAAACCATAAACTTACGAAAAACAACTTAAAAAGGGGTTGGAATATCATGCAATTGATCATTAGAAAGCTCAATTCATCATAATCAAATCAAAACAATTATGAAAAACTCCCCTTACTGGTTTCCTAGCTTATAATTGATGAGTCTAGAGCTCCTCTTTGATCACAATGGCCTCCCTCTTGCTCCACCCACGAACAACACTCACACTCTCTTTCTGGACACAATGACTACTCTGAAATTCTCTCTCTCCAACTCTAAAAAAAATGCAGTCCCAAACTATTCCTTTCTCTCTCAATCTCTATCTCTTAGTTACCCCTTAATGGTGGTTAATGGTCCAAAAACGAAATTGTATTTAATCATGAAGTTAATGGCTATTCAAAGTCCATTATGGTTGTTTTCAAACCCTCTTGGCTGCACTTAGAACACTAGGGTTTTTATGGCCTTTCACTATCATGCCAAAAAGAATTTTGGCAAAAAGAAAGCTTAATTTGTTCTTAACAAGGTTTGAACACATAAACACTCAATTACAAAGCAAATGCACAACCAATTCATGTTTCATGATAACTTTTATAAATCTAGGATTTTATTATCACTCCTCATGATCAATCTCGCCCACTTAAGCTAGTACTTTACCACATCATAATAATCCGCATTAAATACCACAAAGGCTTCCACTACCCAATTTATTAAATAATTATTTATTTAATTATTTAAATTCATCGAATCTTACAATTATCGCTAAGTCAAAGAATAGACACTAAGCACCAAAAAGTAGTTTAACAAAGATTCAAATATAGCCCCCTATGATTGACCAATTCACTACAAAGAAACTCCATGCACCATATTTAGCAATTAAGCTTTAGAGAAAACCCTCCAAGAAAGGAAAGTTCCACTACTAACCACCACACCAAAGGCACAAGCTAGGAGAAAACTCTCATAGGGAGAAAGCCTTAAGCCTTTGTTCGTTTGTGTGATTTGTACTATTATTACAGATTAGAGACGACATATTTAAAAAAAAATTGTGTTCCCATTCAATTATTTAAGCAGAAAAGGGAAGATGGATTCGTAAATTCTTTACCAAAATCCATCCTCTCAATATTAGAAAGATTTGAACAGATATTAACTAGTCTCGTTTAAGTCAAATTCTTCCTACCTGTTAAATTTCTAAATCATACAAGTACAGTTTGCCTATTAAATACCCAAAGACACGAAACCCACACAAGACTGCCCAAAAAAATTCACTGCATTGACAGGCCGCCTGGCAGCAGTTCATGCGCCGCCAGGCGGTGCATACACATCTGGGTTCTGCCCAGATTTTCCAACACCGAACTGCACCCCAATTTTTCCAATTACAGTACGCACCTTCATCCCAACATTCATCATGCCAATTAAATATGTACAATAGAAATACAACCCAAACACCACGACATCGTTGACAAACCAACCAAAACGAGAAAATGGGAAGATGCATGTTGCGTCGCCTGGCGGGCCACCCTCAGCCGCCAGGCGGTTCATACGCGAACCCAAAAAATAGACTAAAACACATAGGCTGCCTGGCGGCATATGACCTACCGCTAGGCGGTTTCTGGAAAATCCAGAAACGCGAGCAAAACTCGACATTAACAGAGATGTAGGCTTTAACAATTCCATACATTACATGATTACGCAACAATCACAATTTAAAACAACGAAGGAACTCCCCTAACCTGGATCCTTATGCCTAACAGATTCACCCAACTCACTCTCTTCACTCTGATTTCTCTCCCTTTTCGTGCAGTACCAGTCCAGACCAAGAAAACCCTCTTTCAGCCCCTTTGGCTACCTTAACGTGGTTGCTAGGTTCTCTATCTCTTCTCTTCTTTGCCAAAAATCAAGTTTAGCAAAAATAAAACTTAATTTAAGTCTCACCAAGGTTTGAACCCTTAACCATGCAAATATTAAGTCAATGCTAAACCATCAAGCAAATTCATGTTTCGTGCTAACTAACATAATTCAAATACTATATTCTCGATTAACACGCACATTCATATTATTAAAACAATAATAATTAAATAACACATAATTGGCATATATAAGACTCGAACCCAAGACCTCTCACACAATCAAAGTACTCTCAACCAGTTGAGTTAGTACTTTTCCACATCACATCAACCACTATTAAATACCATAAAGGCTTCCACGACCCTCATTTATTAATTAATTATTTATTTAATTAATTAAATTTCACGGGTCTTACAAGGTGCATAGTTAAGGACTATGACATTAGGGATGTGTAATTTGAGAATAATGAAATACTTTAGTGATGTTATTTTCCTTGGGATGGATGACATATTTATTTTATATATATATA
>Ga0214543_1007949_pt1 | contig 17750 bp, 7 predicted proteins | sample CNSS2metaG_FD_160094 | JGI IMG/M metagenome (GOLD analysis project Ga0214543, IMG submission 160094) | Root nodule microbial communities from cowpea collected in UCLA plant growth center, Los Angeles, California, USA - CNSS2 | ecosystem: Host-associated > Plants > Roots > Nodule | place: USA... | reverse complement strand
CCTAATATTAATTACCTTAGATCCATGACATTAAAGAACACACAGTTTGAGTCGAGTCTATTTTTAACATTGTCCACAGCCCCAATTATATCTTAGAATCATGACACCAAACTCATTAGTTAGCATAGCATAATCATGTTTAGAGTAATGGGTAATAAGTAGAGAAATATAATATAGGCTTACCAGTTAAGATATCAGTAGTAGAGTAGGTTCCATCTACAATTTCCTTTATACTTTTGAAATTGTACACTCTGATAGGCATATTTGCAATTTCTTGCGGCTTAATAGTTGTTGCACCAATGAACATTAATTTATAGGGGTGTTCACACACTCTATATTGTCATTGGTTCTTTAGGATTTTGAAATTGTGCATAACATAAGTTTGACCCTCGATCAATTTATCCTCTCACAGCCCTACATCTTCCTTCTTAACAACAGCAGGTATGACATTACTCTACATGCATCGTAGTAGTGATTATGAATAATACATAATACATATTATATAAATGCATCATAATGATATACCTTATGGTCCACCAGAATCATCTGAATATGCTTAGTAGAATCACGATTTTGAACAATCCATAAATCAGTTATTCTAACACCAAGCTTTAACGTTTCTCGCTTGCCATCAATATCATTTATTAGATCAAATTTCTTGGCCATGTACTATAAACAAATCAAACACTATATTATTAGAAAGTCAAACACAACTTCTAAAAAATGTAAGAAAATATAACATACATGAAATGAAAATTAATAAGCAAAAAATAAAATCCAAATTTGAAACCCTTGCTCTGGATAGAAAAAAAGAATGCCATCTACTGCATGCAGGCTTGTACATTTGTATGTAATACTAATATTTTGTTGTCTTATAATGACATGTTATGATTACATGGTTTTGCCTTAAGTATAACGTGAGTGTTGATTCATTTTTCTTCTTCATGTACCACTGGCTTGCATAAACATGCTTATGATTACATAGTGCATTAATAATTAATAAATCTGAATGTGCAGATTGAATTCCTTTGACAACAGATTATTAAGTGATTGTATCATTTGGTGAGGTGTAGTCTTGTTCCCTTTAGACAATTGTGTAAGTTTGTGACATTGTATTTTTCTTTTCAAACTATTAATTTTTCTATATTATTTAGGTTATACTAATGGATTCTTCTCATACAAAAGTGTTGCATGACTCTGGTCCTATTCCAATGGAGGAGGAGTAAACTTGTGGTACAACTTCAAAGCTAACCGTAAAACTTTAGCAATTATTTATATGACATTGTATTTTTTTTTTCAAACTATTAATTTTTCTATATTATTTAGGATATACTAATGGATTCTTCCCATACAAAATTGTTGCATTACTCTGGTCCTATTTCAGTGTGCAAACAAATTAAGGTGATAGCTAATAAAAAAATAAATATGATGCAGTAATCGACGTACATTGAACTTACTCATCAAAAAAAGCAAATTATTGTATATAATAAAAGAACAAAGAAACAGCTTCGATGCTTACCCAAAAGAAAAGAAGAAGAATGCTTGCCTAAATTTTTGTTCTCTGCTATCTGAGTTGAAAGTGTTAGAGAAGGTAGATTAATTGGAAGCTTTAAAAAAAAGTCACTTTTTTTGGATTTGGCGGTTGAACTTTGTAGTCCATAAGTTACGTGGGGGTGTGGGTATTGGGTAGTTAAGCAATCCAGAAAAATATAAATAAACCAAAAGAAAAGAAGAATGCTTGCCTAAATTTTTGTTCTCTGCTATCTGAGTTGACAGTGTTAGAGAAGGTAGATTAATTGGAAAGCTTTAAGAAAAAGTTATTTTTTGTGGATTTGGCAATTGAACTTTGTAGTCCATAAGTTACGTGAGAGTGTGAGTATTGGGTAGTTAAGCAATTCTATTATTAAGCAATCTATTATGTATAGGAATTACAAATAAGCCTAATTATGTATAGGTATCGATAAAGACGAATGGAAATTATTATTAAAATAATAATACAAATAATTATTATAATCAACAATAATAATTATAGTTAATAATAATAATAATTATTATTATAATTATAATTAGAGTTGATAATAACAATAATAATATTTATTATCATTACAAATAATATTTATTGAAAATTATTAATAAAATAATAATAGAAATAATATTATAATAAATAATAATAATAATTATAGTTAATAATAATAATTATAGGTAATAATAATTATTATTATAATTATATTTAGAATTGATAATAACAATAATAATATTTATTATTATTACAAATAATATTTATTATTATTACAAATAATATTTATTGAAAATTATTAATAAAATAATAATAGAAATAATTATTATAATCAATAATAATAATTATAGTTAATAATAATAATAATTATTATTATTATAATTATAGTTAGAGTTGATAATAACAATAATAATATTTATTATCAATTATATATTAATAATCTATTATAAATATTATAATCTATTATATATTTTAATAAATATTATTATAAATATTATTTTAATAATAATCTATTATATATTTTAGTTAATATTATTATAAATATTATTTGTAATGATAATACTATTAATAATTAATATTAGAGTTGAAATTATAAATAAATGAAAAATAAATAAATTGGCTTTAGTAGGATTTGAACCTGGATCCTTTTGTATAAATAAATGAAAAAATAAAAATAAATTGGCTTTAGTAATATTTGAACCCAGATCCTTTTGTACCAGAGTTTTAAAATGACAAAAAAACTGATTTTTAGGACACTTGTCAATAAAAGAGAATAGGTAATATAGTAATTTTGGTGGTATCTTCTTTTCTTAATATATAATAGATAGCACAAAAGGAAACTCACAACATATTTGATTTATACACAAAAAGACTACTTCCCCTAACCTGGAATTCTTGATTAAAATTGGGGGAAATCCCAAAACTCACATCTCACACTCTAATTTCGTCCTCCTCTTTTATATGTGTCTTAATTAGGGGTTTAAGTGCTAAAACGAAAATAAGCTTTATGGTGGGTATAATTCAAGTTTATCAAGGTTTGAACCATGACCATTTCAATGTCAAATCCATCTACAACCATTCAACAAACTCATGTTTTATAATAATTATCATAATCATATGATTATACTAACAGATTCAAGTATATTATCAAAACAATAATGAATTAAAATAACACCCAAATGACATACATAGGACTCAAACCCAAGTCCTCTCACACAATCAAGTACTCTCAACCATTTGAGCTAGTACTTTTCCACATCATTCTAATTAACATTTAATGTCATCAAGGTTCTTACCATCCGCATTTATTAATTAATTAATTAATTTCCACAGGTCTTATAGTAGGCATGTCAACGGGACGGGTAGGGTACGGGTAGTAGCTGCCCCGTACCCTACCTGCTAGATAAATATATGCCTCGTACCCATATTTGTCAGGTATTCGTTATACGGGTACCCGCATAATTTTTTAATATCCACGGGTACCTGCGGGTATTTACAAAAAATTAAAAATAAATATTGAACAACATATTTTAATCAAAAATTCAAATAAAATACAATACATAACATTCATAAATTTTAAACAAAGTCCAAATAACCCATTTAAATAGTGTTGAATGACAGTTTACAAATAAATGATTTTTTTTTAAAATTAATTGATAAAAAAATAACTCATTTAAAATCAATATGTTAATATTTTAATCATGTTTTTTTATTCTTTTTTAATTTAAATTAGAGTATAGCAGGTACGAGTATCTACGAGTATAAATACTATGATACCCGTACTTGCCCCGTTAACATATGGGTATTAAAAATACCCGTACCCGTTACCTGTGGGTATCCATTTACAATATTCATTTTCTACTTGTTGCAGATTTTATCCATAGATACCTGCGGGTACGGATTTTTTTTACATCTCTAATCTTATGTGATGTGAAACTTTTCAAGACATGTTATTTTTATCATCCCAACAGAAATAAATTTATCATACTTAAAATTTCCAAATAAGAATCCAATGACAAATATTCTAAAAAATTAAAAAATCTAAGCTAAAAGTAGCAAGCAGTAATACAATAGTAAACTAAAAAATCTAAACAACCACTAAAAACCATAACTAAAATAAAACACAACAGGTAAACAACTAACATCTAAAAGCATTAACAACTAACTAAAAACAATAATAAAAAAAAGTAAAAACTTCCCTACAATAGAATGAAACATTGTCGTCAATGTGAGAATGTAGTATAGCGTGTTGAGAGAGATGTTGCAATTGCATGCCTAGTACAAAGTAGAATTGTTCTTGCAATAAGGCAGACACAGCATTGTAAAAAGTATAAAAGTCATTCAAGGAGCTCTTGCTTTTATTGGAGATCGGGTTGCCTTATCACTCATAATATTCTTTTTTATGGACAACCGAACAGTTCGACTATGAATTTTGCGACTATAAAGATAAGAGATAAAATATTCTTATCAATATTTTTGTCTCAAGTTTGAATTTTTTGAAGACGTGTCTAGATTGGATCATATTGGTGGAATAGGGGGAATGTTGTTGTGGTTGCAATTAGCATGATAACTATGCTTCATTTACATTAGGTTGCTTATGAAATGAGCCACTTATAAATTTGTATGACGTAAACAATTACTTAAAGAGTTCTTGTGTCAAAAGTGACATTGAATTTGTTACAATTTACGCAAAATACATTTAATTCACTTTATGAAACACTATTGTTTTTTCATGTTTTCAAAGTTTCAATAGTTGAATTAGCTTGTATTCTTGTTAGGTAGTGTGTATATCCTTAAAAAAGTTGAACTTGCACTCTCGTATGAAAAGGAAAGTTCTTATGAAGTTGATAATGTTTTGTTTAGTGAAATGGTGAAAAAAAAAAGCAATTTTTACCTCTTTTGCTCGAAAAGTCTTCTTATGTCTCTTGTTCTTTGATCAACATATCAATATAATTTAAATAATGGAAGTACAAAGATATTTAAAATATTTTTTTATTTAAATATATGATCTCAATTTATAATTTGTTAACAATATTAATAAATACAATTGGTAATCATTGTAACGTCCCATTTAATAGATAATTCTATTAAAATAAAATATTGTACATATTATAATATCCAAAGGCGCTAGACTTAGTGTATAAAGATTTCACAGCCATCCAAATATCCAATAAAAAAAGCTAAGACACACACCACGGTACCATTAACAAAATAGAAAGATTCAACAAGTGCCCAAAAGCTTGCTCATAAGCAAGAGATTACAAAATGATGAAAACTCTTCCAACGTGGGTCCAACAGTGAGCCCCACTCCAAACTAAGCTGCAACATGTTCGTCGTCACTACGATTACCAAGGTCTCCCATATCTGCTCACACCAAATGGATTGGTGATCATTGCAAAAAGGAAAAACCACACACAAGACAAACACAAGCAAATAAAAGGATAAGCTAGAGTAAAAAGGTTTTTAGCATACAACCAAGCATACAATTTCAACCCACTGGACACCACCATGAGATCTCATCAAGAGATTCATGAAATTACGTCCTTTAAATGTGTCACCATCGTGAGATCTCACCAAGAGATTCGTGGAACTACGTCCTTTACATGAGGCACCACCATGAGATGTCACTAAGAGATTTGTGGAATTACGTTAACATAAGACACCACCATGAGATATTACTAAGAGATTCATGGAATTACGTCTTGATCCATACCATAATCATGTCTCACCAACCAAACATAAAATTATCATGCATACCAAATCTCATGCCAATATTCAACCAACCATCCAATCATGTTCCATACACAAAATCATACCAAACTCATCAATTCTAGCCCATAAACCACTTAATACATGCATATTCACCCAATTCATGCTTTAATAGAGTAATTCAATCAAACATGTGACCATCATCCAAAAACAGAGAAGAAACAACACTAGAGCACGTCCTTGTCCAGTTCTCGCTTAGGCAAAAGGGCTCTCGCTCAGGCGAGAGGAACCCCTCGCTCAAGCCACCAATACTCGCTTGGGCGAGACTACAAATACAGGGCATGTTGAGGTCTCGCTCAAGCTAGCCCATCTTGCTCAAGTGAGAATACTCTTGCTCAAGCGAGTGGCCTTCGCTTAGGTGAGCCCTAAAAAACAGAGAAGGGGTGAGCTGCTGTTGTTCTCGCTTAGGCGAGAACTCCTCGCTTAAGCGAGAGCTTTCGTTTTAGGCGACAACCCAACTCACTTGCGCGATTTCAACAGAACTCACTCCTCTCACTCGTGCAAAACCAGCTTCCAATCATCATAGTAGTACATGCAACATATTTTCACGCAACCAACAACATATATCAAGTACCCAAAGCATAAAACCAACCAAACAGACAAAATAACTAAAAACAGTAAAACCCTATCTTCCCATGCCTTATCAAAAGCCACTGTGAGGGGGCTTAGGCAAGCATAATGGTATCACAGCTCCAAGAACAATTTTGTGAGCTGGAAACACTAACATCGAAACAAGGACGGGTTACTACGATGCCCTACCTGAAATCAAGAAAGTCAAATTAGAGAAGAGAGAGTATGACTTGAGGGCTAACTTACGTGAAATAGAAATAAAGTTCACTAGCTCGATGAAGAACGGGAGCCAAACCCTAGTAGAGCTCTGTTGGAGAAGAAGTGGCAATGAGAAAAGGAGTTGTTTTTGCAAAGTGTGGCAGAATGAGAAGGGTTAGGGCTAGAAAAGGATCTTGGGACATCCTATGAGCTGGCCCTTAGGCCCAACAGATGGGACTAGGCCCTTAAACTTTTAGGGCAGAAAATAAGTGGATTTTACAATCATAAACTTTTATTTGGTACTCTAATTTCAAATACATACAATTGTAATTTCTTTTTAAAGATTTGATATTGAAGAAGTGAGAATACTTCTTTTCGATGTTAAATATTTGATAATATTATATTTTCTTTGCCGTAATTTTTTGTTATTTTATAAAAATTAATTATTTGATATTAAAATAGTAAGAAAGCAAGTACGAGCACACATAATTGTTACCTGATAGGAATGATTATTAGAAAAAATTTGATACCCTTTAAATTTAGATATGAGTGTAGAGATTAATTTTTTCTTTGGAGATGAATATAAAATAGCAAAACTCGTCCTCGTCTCATCCTTCCCGGTTGGCATCCTACACATGACCGATTTATATCTTAACTATCAAATCATGTTATATTTATCACTACAAAAAATCAATAAATAGTTGTCAATTTTAGAAACTAAAATAGTTGATTAGTGTATTGGTTAAATTAGATACGATTTAATAAATAAAAGAATTATTAATTTTTAAAATAGTCTCTATTATAAATAATAAATTATAATTAATTTATGAATTAGAGTCTAAATTAATTCAACATTAATTATTAAAGTTTTAATTACTTTATTATTGATTTTAAATTAATCTGAATTAGAAATTAATATAAATACTAATTTCTTAATAACTAAAACCTTACAGGATTTTTTCACTTTTAATATATATATATATATATATATATATATATATATATATATATATCAGAAAAAAAAAACTATAAAAAACATAATTTATTATATTATTCTGTTTTAACTCACATCATTAGATACTTTAAAATATATATTTTTCATTTTATTATACTCCAATTTTTTTACTTCTTATTAATGAAATACATACGTCATGCCCATGTGTATTATTTTTTAATGACAATAAAAAAAATAATTATAAAATTAAATATAAATATTTTTTTTTTATTTTTAGGTAAATTTTATTATAAATAGTAATTTAGTTTTAAAAAATTGTTAAGTTTAAAAATGATTAGATTGAAAAAAATGATTAAATTTTAAATGACGATGACTTAAAGAGTTAAATTAATAAAATAATTATTTTAATTTAAACATTTATTTATTAAAGATAATTGAAAAAGGAATAGCATAGATAATATAATATAATAAGTACAATTTATTCTTTTACCTGTCTTCTTCTGTTCTAATACTATTGTTTCTTATGTTCCTCAACCTATCTGTCTTTGATTTTTTTTTTTTTTTATTACTTCTATTGTCACCCTTTGTTTCAGGATTTGCCAAATCTTCTGCTAAATCTTCGGTTGCTCCTTCTGGACCCTTGAAAGAGATTGTTTTTATTGGATCCTCGGAGGTTGAAGGGCACGAAATTGCCTTTGAATTCAACTAAATGAATTTCAGAAGATCGCCTCTGTGGAGGTATTACTCCCCGGATGGTAAAGTCAATCTTTTATTGTAATTTTTATTTGATTTTTTATTGATATTTAAAATATTAAAAAGACAAATACATATATACTCCTTAATAAACATAGAGTTAATATATTTTTATTTTTAATTTTGAGTAAAAATTAGAATTAGTTTTTATTAAAGATTTTAAACTAATTCAGTCATTTATTTCTAAAAATGCATGAATTTATTTTTTTAAATTAAATGATTTTAAATTTAGTTGATGTTTAAAATACATTTCTCAATTAATATTCAAGAAAATATGTATTAAATTATGTAAAGTCCTCTTATTTCAGCTCTAATATTTAAGGGTTGTCCCAAAATTTAATGGACTTAAGGGCTGACTCATAGGGTGTGCAAGACCCCTAAGGCAGCCAAACCCCTCTCACTTCTATCATTCTTGCAAAAGCAGTAATCTCATACTCTCCTTTTCTCCACAGAGACTCTGTTAGGGTTTAGCATCAATCTTGGTCAAGTAACTCAACCTTATTTTCTTGCTCCACGTAAGTTATTCTCCAGCTCATACTTCTCCTCTCTAGGCATATTTTCGTATTTCCAGAAGGGTTTCGTAGTAAGCTCATTTTTTAAATCTGTTCCACTATCTTTTCCAGTTTACAAATATATTCCTTGAGCTGCCGTGTTCAGCTGTTGGGTGTCGAAGTCCTTGCTAGCTTATTTCTAGGTAAGGGAAGCTAGGGTTCTGCTTTTAAATGTACTTAAGCTTGCGTTTTGGTTCTGTTTTGTGCTCTTGGGTGATTTCATGGCTTTTAAGTTAATATGAACATGTATTGTGACTTGCTCTAGATAACTTTTGTGCTGGCTTGCATGAACAGTCGTGGAGATCTGATAATCTCGCCCAAGGGAGTGGATCTCGCCTAAGCAAAAGTATCAGAAAACCCACCCAGGTACTACGCGAGTTGTCGCTCAGGCGATGAACTCATGTTTTGAGCGAGAGCCCATCTCGCTCAGGCAAGGAGGTCTCGCCTAAGAGAGAGAGCGCGACAACACCATTGTTCCCCTCTTAGAGCTCTCGCTTAGGCGAAGGGAGCTCGCCTGAGCGAGGAGCTGGACGAGGATGCGTTCTTATTTTGTTACTTCTCTGTTCTTGGATGTTTGTCACATGCTTGATTGAATTACTATGTTAAAGCATGAGGTGGGTGAATATGCATGACTAAAGATGGTTTATGGGTGGTGAATGACGAGTTTGGCATGATCTTTGTATGGAATATAAATGAATGCTTGGTTATATATGTGGTCATGGATTTGGTATGAGCAGCTTAGTAGAGCAGTAAAGGTCACCACAAGTGCAAGCATCCGCTGAATTCGACTAATTATAAGTATCTGGATTAGCCGTGTCTTGAGTCTTAGTGTATTGTTTGAAAAGTCATAACATGATTGGTTGAAATATGCATCTTGGATTATGAAAGTGTATGTAATTGTATGATAAATCATTTTCTACTCTAGCTTACCCTTTCTGCTTGTTTGTGTTCCTGTGTGTGGTTTTCTCCTTTTGCGATGATCATCAATTTATTGATGTGAGCAGATGCGAGAACTCCCTGTGGTCATCAGGGTGATGGAGGTCTGCTGCATAGCCATCTGGACTGTTTTCTGCTCATCTGAATTTCTTTTAGAGTTATGGCCCATGTATTGTCTTGTCATTAGGCTTTATTTTGAAATATTGTCGATCCATTATTATACATGTTTACTAGCATCGTGGTGTGCCTTAGTTTATCCCCTGTTCTCTTGTGGACATCTGTAAGGAGTAGTATTTATACTCTGTGACTTCATCTCTTATATTATTTTGTGTGGCATCTCATTCAATTAAGGATGGGATGTTACAAATTAGGTAAACAAACTAAAATATTATAATAAAATATATTTAAAACATTAAATAAATTTAATAAAATTTGGTTAAAAAAATTAAATTTACATATTTATAAAATTAAAAAAGAAAACTAATTTAATTTTCATTTAAAATTAAAAAAGAAAAACATATTTAACCATACAGACGAAACATAATCAAAATTGACTGTTCGTTAAGCGTACAGATAAAATGAAGACGAGTTTTCAGTTTAAAGATAAAGGGTAAGGATGAAATAATGAACTTGACATTTAAGCTGCGTCGCTGTTATCTTATGGTCTATGAATAGTTGGCCCTCAATTAAATAGCCAGAGTTGTTCTATCAAATCAATTTCAATTATCGTTTTGTTAGCTCATTCACGTGATTCAATTTCGAGAGAAACTTATGACAGTACTATCTGATACGGTGTACAAAGTTGCAGACGTTATTTTCAAATCTCGATTGAAGAGAAAGGTTCTGGAACTTTTGCAGTTTCCGTGAAAGCCTTATCTTCCACATAAAATAGATAAAGAACTGCTCACTTAAATCATATAATATCTTACGTTGGACCGTATAATAAGATATTCTCTGTACATGTTAACCCAAAGAGAAGATAAGCCTTGCATAGACTTTCGTCGGCATTCGTCGGCATTATCTGCAACTGCATCCACCAGTTACACTAAAAAGTCATGTGTAGTTTCTCCTACTCAGTGAGAAACATAATTTATGCGCTAAATAAATGCTTATTTCGTTGTAATAAATTGACGCATGGCTAATATAATAAGATTAGACACTAAAAAAAATAGCCATTCATTTCAATAATTTATATTAAAATATTATGTAATTAAATAAGATAAATAGAAATAAAATATTGATATTTTAAAGATCAATTTGAATAATTTTTTTAAAATTTATGATTTAATTAAAAAAATCTAATTAAAAACAAACTTAAAATTTTCTAACTAAATTTAGGACGAAGTGAGTAATTAAATCTTTTACAATTTAATGACTTTATAACAATGTTTTATTTTAAGTTTTAGTACATTTTTTTCTTATAGTTTTACTATGTATGTTATGCTAAGATATTAAGATGTTTTCTGATCGTAGAGCCACTAAGTTATTGACCTGATAAATTATTAAGCTTTAATATTCCAAAAAATAATACTATACACATTTATCAGCTCCGATTACATTCTCTGAAATGTTTAAATTGTTCATACTTATATTTTCTTTTCCACAATAAAAATGGAGGCGATTGTTAAAACTAGATGATACAACACACTTCATCAGATAAAAGCTCTAAATAGTTTTGATGATAATACATACTATAAAATGATAATAGTAAATATTATTATTCATCTAACTGTTATATTTTATATAATTTTATTACATAAAATTATTATTCTGTTGTTATTATTTTGGATTAACATTAATAATAAATTAATTTATTTGTTAATATTAATTATTGTATGGGTAATATATATATATATATATATATATATATATATATATATATATATATATATATATATATATATTTTTGGGTATTCTAATGAACGATCCGTGATGGGGTTGGATTGTTTAATAAATGGTCTGTGATGGGTTTAAATAATCAGATACATTTTGAGAGGTCCCTGATCTCTGCTGAGGGGTTATAAAACTGATACCCATTAGTCAGTTTTTAAGGAACAACGTAAAATATTCTTACGTTTGAGAATATCCATCAGAAAGAGAACAATAACATCTCATACTACGTGCTTTCATAGATCCTTCATTAGTTCCAAGTACACAATTTTTAACTCATACTTGAATATATTGTATTATTGTATCTTATACATATTTTATTTCTATCAATTGGTATCAAAGCCTATTAAGATACAAAATATAATTATTCATTATTCTTTTGGAAAGTGTATCATAATATTGAAAATTTAATAGAGGGGATTAATTACTGTTTAAAACCCTAATTAAGGAAACCCCAATAATGATAATCTTCTCTCTCTCGGTAGACCCAATTTTGTGGGTTTTATGTTTGCACAAAAGAACCTCTTATATGTTTGCACAGTGCAAACCTAATTGTTCTTGAAAATCCTAATCGGTAGCCATGTGCAAATTGAGTTTCGGACCAATAAATTTTTTTCGAACCCTTCTTCTTCCTACAATGGTGGACATGATTCGCGGTCAAAGTCTTGGTGACGCATTCTCAAGCGACGTTGTAGTGGCTCCCGGTTTGGGTGCGTTTTGGGGAGTTGCGATCTTGTTTATGTCTAGTAATGTTGCAAGGAGGAAGATGAGGTGTTGGTCCCGTCTGCAAGGATCACAATGCTGCATCGGAGGTCGTTTTTGTTTGTGCACAACGGTGGTCATTTTTTGTTCGCGGTCGTGCGCAAGAATGATGATGATCACTTTTGGTGGCACATATTTCGCACCTTAATGGCCATGTGCACTGTGTGTCAGTTTCTTTTTTGAATCTTTCAAAACATTAATTATCTATCAATTAACCAGCCTCACTATAATGAGTGTAGCTAAAAATTGCAGCGGCACCTTTAAAAATAATAATAATAATAATAATAATAAATTAATAAAATAATTACATTTAATAATAATAAAATAAATAAATAATAATTAAATTAATAATAATAACGATTATTATTATTATTATTATTATTATTATTATTATTATTATTATTATTATTATTATGATTTCATGCATTATATAATTTATTATATTTTTGTTAAGCATGATATAATTTTATATAATTGTTAACTCACCTATCGTGGGTACACTTGTATGAAATTTTATGGAAATGATATAATTTAAATATTTTATTAATTAATTTGATATTACATTAATATTAATTATACCCTATCAGTATTTTATTATTAATGCATTTTACTTTTCTTGATACAATGTATTTTTTGAATTTTATTATGTTAATTATTTGTCTTGTACCCTATCAGTATTAGATTTCTTTTGACATGAGATGTGCATTGTATTTTATTATATTTTATGTTTTGTTTTATTTCTTATTTATTATGATTCGGGACCCTTAGGCGGGATCATAGTGAATGAGAAATAATTTGATATCATAGGCATATTTGCTATGTATTCAGAAACATTTATTTTGTTTATTTACACAATAAGTGTGTATTAAATGTTTCTTTGTTATTTTGATACCAGCTTCTTTACCTATGCCATTGACTTCGGTCAAAACTTTAAATGGGACAAATTTTGAGGACTGGAAAGAATCTTTAGATTTGTATCTAGCAATTACCAACATGGATTTTTCCTTGAGAGAAGCAAAACCTTTAGCTCTTACGCCTGAGTCCACTATTGTCCAAAGAGCTTCTCGTGAAAAATGGGAACACTCGAACAGGGTGTGCTTGATGGTGATGAGATATACCATGGAGAAGTCTATTCGATAGAGCATTCCGGATAATGACAATGCTAAGGATTTTATGAGATCAGTTGGTGAGAAGTTTAAAACTTTTGATAAAGCTTAAAAGGGTCAATATCTGTCACTTCTTGAGAAGACCAAATATGATGTTGTCAGTGGTGTTCGTGAGCATATGATGAAGCTTGTGCACTATTATAACAAACTCAAATCTCTAAAGGTAGATCTTGGTGATAGTTACTTGATTTGGCAGGTTATGGAATCTCTTCCTTCTCAGTTTGATGTGTTGAAGACTTCTTACAACACTCAAAAGGAGGAATGGACAATTGATGAAATGATAGCTATTATTTCTCAAGAGGAAGCATCGATTAAAAAGACCAAGTCTCATAGTGTGCAGTTTACAACTACTACTTCAAGCACTAAACCTGTGAAAAAGGGATTCAAAGGTAAATCTCGTCCTGAAAAAGGGAACACAGGAAAAGCACTAGTGGTTTTAGAGCCTAAGAAGAAGTACTTCAAGGGGAATTGTGCCTATTGTAAGAAATTTGGACACAAGCTAGCTGATTGTTATATTCTTAAGAAGAAGAATGCTGATAAGGAAGGTATACTCCTATATGCTCTAGCTTGTTTTGAATCTAATGTTATTGATGTTCCTCCCAATTCTTGGTGGTTAGACTCGGGTGCTACTATTCATGTTGTGAATTCTTTACAGGGGTTCACAAGTCTGAGAAAACCAAGTGATGTCGAGTCCAAGATTATCATGGGAGATGGAGCTAGAGCACTAGTTGAAGACATAGGAGTAGTTTCTTTAAATTTACCTTCTGGACATGTTTTGTTATTAAAAGACGTTGTTTATGTACCTTCTATGAGAAGAAATTTGATTTCAGTTTCAATTTTGGACAAATGTGGCTACACTTTTGAATTTGGCAATGGTAAACTTGTTGTTTATTTCAATTCAATTATTGTTGGCTCAGGAGTTTTATATGATGGACTTTACATGCTGAATCTGAATGATATGTCTGTTAATTCTGTTATTGGACATAAGCGTAGTAGAGTTGATGAAAATTCCTCTATGTTGTGGCATAGACGTCTAGGACATATTTCTAGACCTCGAATTGAGAGGTTGATTAAAGAGGGTATTTTGCATGATTTGGATTTTTCTGATTTTGATACTTGTGTTGATTGTGTTAAGGGCAAGCTTACCGCAAAAGTAAGAAATACAGGAGCAAACAGGAGTGATAATGTGTTGGAGCTTATTCATACTAATATATGTGGACCTATCACACCCACTTCCATGGGTGGATATAGGTATTTTATTACGTTTATAGACGATTATTCCCGTTTTGGCTGGATAGATCTCCTACAGGAAAAATCAAGTTCCTTGGATGCTTTTAAGTCTTTTAAAGCTGCTATTGAGTTGAAAACAGGAAAGAAGATAAAATGTGTAAGGTCTGACAGAGGTGGAGAGTATTATGGCAGATATGATGAGACTGGAAGAAATCCTGGACCTTTCGCTAGATTTCTTGATGAATGTGGTATTGAAGCTCAGTATACTATGCCTGGTACTCCTCAGCAAAATGGAGTTGCAGAAAGGAGGAATCACACTCTTTTAGAGATGGTGAGATGTATGTTGAGTCATTCCTCCTTACCAGATTTCCTTTGGGGAGATGCTTTAAGGACTGCTGTGTATATTCTTAATCAAGTACCTAGCAAGTCTGTTTCAAAGACTCCTTATGAACTCATGTCTGGGAAGAAGCCAAGTTTGAGACATTTCCATGTGTGGGGCTGTAAGGCGGAGGTGAGGCCTTATAATCCTCAGTTAAAAAAACTTGATCTCAAGACTGTCAGTGGGTTCTTTATTGGTTATTGTGTGGGTTCTCGTGGTAGCAGGTTTTATTGTCCTTCTCACTCTATGCGGGTTATTGAGTCTGACCGTGCGGTATTCTTTGAGGATGATTTGGACAGTGGGAGCAATACACCACGACCAGTCACTTTTAGAGAAGACCGTGTTGTTATTCCCGTGCCATCCATTTATCTTCCTGCAGATAATGTCGTTCCAGTTGTCCGTGATGAAAATGAATTTGTTCCAGATCTTGTGGATGCCACATCACCTGTAGTAGATGAACAAGTTCACAATGATGTTGTTGAAGAAATTTCTTTGAGGAGATCTCAAAGAGTACGCAGGTCTTCTATATCTGATGATTATCTAGTGTATCTTCAAGAGCATGAATATGATCTAAATAATGTTGATGATCCTACTACTTTTGAAGAGGCTATCTCTAGTTCTCATGGTGATGATTGGTTAAATGCTATGCATGATGAGTTAGCTTCTATGGCCCATAATGATGTTTGGGATCTTGTGGATTTGCCACTAGGTTGTAAACCAGTTGGGTGTAAATGGGTCTTCAAGACTAAGCGTAGTCCAGATGGAAAAGTTGAAAGGTATAAAGCCAGACTTGTAGCAAAAGGCTATAGTCAGAGGGATGGCATTGATTATAAGGAGACTTTCTCACCGGTCTCTACTAAGGATGCTTTTCGTGTTGTTATGGCTTTAGTAGCTCATTTTGATTTGGAGCTTCATCAAATGGATGTCAAAACAGCTTTTTTGAATGGAGATTTATTTGAAGAAGTGTATATGGTTCAACCTGATGGTTTTGCTAAAAAAGGTAAGGAGCATTTGGTTTGCAGGTTGAAGAAGTCTATTTATGGACTAAGACAAGCTTCTAGGCAATGGTATTTGAAATTTGATCAGGTGGTCACTTCTTTTGGCTTCAAGGAAAATGCCTCAGATCAATGCATTTACTTGAAGAAAAATGGGAGCCATTTCATCATTCTTGTTTTATATGTTGATGATATTCTTCTTGCTAGTAGTAGTGTTGAACTTTTGATTGAGACAAAATTGATACTAAATAGCCACTTTGATATGAAAGACCTTGGTGATGCTTCTGTTGTTCTGGGCATTCAGATCTCTCGTGACAGGTCACGTGGCATTCTTGGTTTGTCTCAAAGAGGATACATAGATAAAGTCCTCAAGAGATTTAACATGCATTCTTGCTCCTCATGTGCAGCACCTGTTCAAAAAGGTGACAAACTCTCCAAATCTCAGTGTCCTCAAAATGATAATGACAAAGTTGAAATGAAACAAATCCCATATGCTTTCGCTGTTGGTAGTTTAATGTATGCTCAAGTTTGTACTCGTCCCGATATTGCTTTTGCTGTTAATGCTTTAGGGAGATACTTGAGTGATCCAGGTTTGGATCACTGGAAAGCTGTTAAAAAGATCTTTAGATATGTTGACCTTTAAGAAGTCTGATCAACTTCAGGTCATTGGTTATTCTGATTCTGATTTTGCTGGTTGCCTTGACGACCGAAAGTCTACTTCTGGCTTTATTTTTATGATGACAGGAGGAGCCATTTCTTGGAAGAGTGTTAAACAAACTCTTACAGCTACTTCCACTATGGAGGCAGAGTATGTTGCTTGTTATGAAGCTACTTGTCAAGTTGTGCGGCTTAAAAATTTGATTTCTGGCTTTCAAATTGTTGAAAGTATTTCTAGGCCACTTGTGATATATTGTGACAACACTGCTGCCGTCCATTTATCTCAAAACAACAAAAGTTCTACTCGCTCAAAGTATTTTGATATAAAATTTCTGTTTGTTAGAGAGAAAGTTTTGGATTATCAAACTCGGATTGAGCATACTGCTATAGAAAATATGTTAGCAGACCCACTAACTAAAGGCTTATCTGTTGGAGTTTTTCAAAATCATGTAACTCATATGGGTGTGGTTAAGTCTTTTGATGTATTGGGTTAGTGGGAGTCTGAAATTTACACTTTATATTATTATGGTTTTCATAAAATGTAAATTTGTCAATGACGTCAGTTTCGTTACATCTTTTCTCTTTCTACATAGAGAATTTATGAACCATTTTGGGATCACATATTTATTATGTTTGTTTTTTATTCTATATATTATCCATTACTTAAGAAATCTAAGCATATGGTAAGTATCCCTATCGGATATTATCTTTGTGATTCATGTTTATATTTCTTAATTGGTATTTGTCCAATTGATATAATTAATTTATTTATTAATGTTATCCAAGTGGGAGAATGTTATATTTTATATAATTTTATTATATAAAATTATTATTCTCTATGTTGTTATTATTTTGGATTAACATTAATAATAAATTAATTTATTTGTTAATATTAATTATTGTGTGGGTAATATATATATATA
>Ga0214543_1007946_pt1 | contig 17755 bp, 5 predicted proteins | sample CNSS2metaG_FD_160094 | JGI IMG/M metagenome (GOLD analysis project Ga0214543, IMG submission 160094) | Root nodule microbial communities from cowpea collected in UCLA plant growth center, Los Angeles, California, USA - CNSS2 | ecosystem: Host-associated > Plants > Roots > Nodule | place: USA... | reverse complement strand
GAAAGAAACATTATACAAATAATAAGATAATAAGAATTGACCCTCACCCAATCTAACTTAGTCAATTTTAGTTTATTGACATTTTTATAACATTATACCCCAATCTCATAACCTATATGAGAAAGATCCATTCAACACCTTGGTCCTTAGGGATTATCATGCTCCCACGAACCTACCCGCTCGTGGTCCAACTCTACGGACCTCCCCGCCCGTAGTCCAACTCTACGAACCTGCCCGTTCGTAGTCCAACATGCGTGAACACCTACTATGAGCCTCCCCGCTCATAGTAGCCTCAAGTGTGAGCACGGAACATACAAACCTCCCCGCTCGTATCCCCACACAAGAGTACAACAGATACGGACCTCCCCGCCTGATCAATCACACATCTCAAATCTCCGTTACGAACCTCCCCGCTCGTAACTAATCCAGCATATCCCTGACCAAGCCATCAAACTCATCCATGCAAATCCATCTGCAATGGACCCTTGCCCCTGCACTATTACCTGGCGCTGTCTAAGCGCCACCAAGCGAAATTGTACTATACACTGCCTAACAGTCTTAACATGCCGTCGGCGCCACAAGTTCCAAAATTCAAAATTTATGATTATTCTACCGCCGAGTAAATAAAGAGAAGGATAAGTTACGAAACTAAGCCACATTAAATACGTTAAGTATTTTAATTATCGAGAATATAGTTAATTCCATGTATCTATTCCAACTTGGAAGTTTAACATACAATACGAAGAAAACATTTTCGCTACTTAAAGCTTTCCCTGAAGTTGCCAAACTTACAAAGTATAAATAGAAATTTATTAAATGCCAACCATAATAAGGAATTTAACACGACACCAAGCCTCTCACTCCAATCACAGGACCCTTCCTTTTTATCTTAAATTCACAATTCTTACAAAAAGAACCCCTCATTAACAAGAAAAAGAAGAGAAACCCACAAAACGAACAATTATCTAAAAACGTTAAACATTTCAGTTAAAATAAAATAAAAGATACTCTGCCAATTTTCAACCCAAGTAACTTTTATATCCAACTCATTCCTATAAAATATAACTAACAATCTTTGAACGTTAAAACCTTAGATCATAAATATTACCTAAAAACCAAAACAGAATATCATCAATCAAGATATAAATAATATCCATATAAAGTTAGGTAATAATCTATGTATGTTACAATATAATAATACCCAACAGTAACTAACTTAATATACTAATATTTTATTACTTTAATTCCTTCCATGTAGACATATTTCTATATGTAATATATTATCATGATATCAATTGAAAACTTCCTATAATTCATACTAAATACGTAAGTGCAAAATCAAAAAGGAAGCCTCTTTTACTTTTTATAATCATCGATCATCATAACCCCACTGCATCCAAACTTTCTCTATAAAAAAAAAAAAGAAAACTGCTTTGCATACTTGTATGACAACCCACAAAAAGAAATTGATAAATACACCATTTGATTAACTAAAATTGATAATACACCATTTGAATATAATTACACAAAAAGAAAAAAAAAGTGTAATCATGATTGTGATAATAGGAAAAGTACCACATAAATGTGAATGAATTTTGTGGATATAAATAAAGTAAAACAATTAGAAGAGATGAAGAAAAATGTGTAGTAAAAGAAAAGAAAAAGGATACGATACCAAATACTAAGAGATTAATATATGGGATGATTTAGCAATTTAAGTATTGAGACAAGTATGAAGATGTGATGAAAGTGGGGATATGTATCGAAACAGGTATGAAGATGCGAACAAGGAGGATATGTATACACTATTGTACAAATTGCTTTTAATGAGAGTTAAATTCAAGTTATAAAGATGACTTTTGCATCGTTATTATATGAGTTGTTGTCAAAAGTCAGCAGAATTCACGACAGTTTCAAACCATCATTAAAAAATTGAAAATTACAATAGTTACAAATTATAACCATTGTTAAAAGTAAAAAAATAAAATCTACAAATCAGAACCAACTGTTGTTAAACAAAATGAAAAAGGACATAATCAAAGTTGATTTTATAACGATGATTTAACCATAGCTTATCTCACTATAATATACAGTTCACTTACCATAGTTTATAGTGAAACAAACTACAATTTTAACTTAAATTTAGTCTATTGTTTATTAATAATTTCAAAAATGCCATCGCTTGAACATAAAGTACGATTTTTTGTATAATCGTAATCTATCTACATAGTAATTCACATTTTTTACAAGTGATTGCACACTATTTTGGCATTACTTGAGCGGTGAACCACAACTTTAGTGATATCAAGTTTTGAAAGCACCAACTTTCGACTAAACAAAGAAAATTTCAATGAAATCAATATTGCAAAACACTTTAATCTCATTTGAATAATCGTTTATAGTGAAAATAATCTACAAATGGATTATGATTACCATACATACTAATTTTATTTTAGAAATCACAAGTGTTATACATTTGTCAACCTCTATACACACATAAACAATCTAACACCATAAGATATATTCTTCGTACATTTAAGTAATCGATTGAATGAATAAATGCAAACAACTCCCCTTACTTGAATGAAACATGCTTACTAGCTCAAAAGCTTCCCGTAACATTTAAAACACAACAACAAAAATATTGCTGTTCAGTCAAGGCTTAAACCTTACACCAACATCATTCCCTCCTAACCAACTACCAAATGTAAGAAGAAAACAATACAGTAATTTATTACGGATTAAAATCACTTACACAAACCTTAAAATTGATTAATATATAAAAATCCTTAAACTGCAAGTTCCTCAACAAGATTATATGTAATTTGAATTCAATAAAAAATATAAATTTTTTATTCTTTGTTCATTTAGAGTTTATCTTAAAATAAAACTCAGGTGTTACAAAAGTAAAAAACTAAATAATATATTATATATATATATATATATATATATATATATATATATATATATATATATATATATATATATATATATATATAAGTCACACACATAAGAATCTCACTTTAGATTAATACCACAACAACTTGCACGTGAACCATAAGTTAGATGAATAATGAATTGCATCTCAATTATTAGAGTAATTTATCACCCTTCCTACAAAAGAACACACATTCCCAATTCAAAACTAAGTTATTGGAATTTTAAAAGTTTTGACTTATTAACACCTCTTAGGATGGCAAAATAGACCATCCATCCCACAAAAAGATAGGACGACGAAATAAGTTGATCTGTGTCATATAGTTAAACAAGTTGAAAGTCTTAACGAACAAGTATTTTTTAAAACTTTATTATATATATATATATATATATATATATTAAGAAATATACTTAATTATATACCTATTTTTTAAATTTTTAACTGATTAATCAATATTTTTAGTTGGATGAATTAATATAATTATTATATTTATATATTAAATTATTCCAGTCAAAGATTTATTTATAAATTTAATAATTTAACTTAAATATTACTTATAATTTTTAGATAATATGTAATAATAAAAAATTAATACTTTAAATTAGTTTTCTATTTTAGTTGAAAAAATTGACTAAAAATAATGAGCCCGCTTTCCGTCATACCAAACACTTTATCTTAATTAGAATCCAAGAAAAAAAAAAGTTTAATTGTGACACTAAATTCTTACTGGTGGGGCTATATTAAGCAATCAATTATTACCTACTCTAACATTTAATATGTTCAAAGATTAAGAAACCTATGATCTCAGATTTCTAAAAGGAGTATAAATAAATATAAAAATATATTTTTTCCAGAGAGATACACTTTAGGATGAAATAAAGAATAGTTAGATGGAAGGGAAAAAAAAAAGAGAAAAAGTTCGTGACTTAGAGATTGTGGATTAATAACAACTAATGATTAACATTTTCTGATAAAAAAATTATATATTTATAATTTCTTTTATACAGTTTAAAATTATATCTTGCAAATTTTATTTTATATAATGATATTTTCTTAATAATAACCTTAACTAACGTGTTATATTTAATTACATTAGTTTGAGATGTATTTTTGTTTACAAGAATAATATTTAAAGGACGTTAAAACATTTATAAAATCTGTTACAATTATAAGAATAAAAAGGTTTAATTATAACGGTTAACAAAGTTATGTGAAGGAAATAGAAAGATGTGAAGAAAGGATATTGAGGTACTTGGCATAAGCTTAAGGAGAAGCTTTTCTTTGTCTTTTAGGAAACAAAGTAAACGTCCTTGCTCCTTCCAAGAAAAGAGGAGCAATCTCGTTGTCGGTAAAAACATGTTTCTCCAAGTGGAAACTATAGCTCACTAACCCAAATTAATAATAAGTGAAGGACATAAGAACATGAAAAATGGACAATAATTTATGGAACTTTGAATTCGGAAATTACTCATCGCATTTCTTTCAGGACATTTTACTACTAAACTGAAAGTAATTCCTTTACATCAATTTGAGTTAGAAATTCAAGTAAGTTGAAACTCTATCATTTTAAAAATAAATAACATGAATAATATATAAATAAAATGATCACTCATAATTTATTGTTTTAAAGTTTTGAATTGAAAGTATTATTATAATATTTTATATGAATTTGAGGAAGTCTTACTGGAAAGATAGACACCAATAAGACCTAAGCCTAACCACATAATGAGTTTATAAATCTTTATCTTTATATAGTGTTCTACTTTCTTATTTCTAAATTATATGAAACTTAGACTCACACTTAAATTTTTAATAAGAATAATCACCAGTAAAATTTATGGACTTGCTAATCAATCGAAAATTTGTTTTTCTCATACCATAAAAGTAGCACAAATCAAGGAAAGATGGTTAAATACGGTTTATATATATTTTTAACTAAGATGATAGAATTATGATAATCATAAATACAATTTTTAATTTTTATGATAATAAATTAAGTACTGTAATTTTTAGTTAAAATGTTTAATTTATATTTCTATAAAAGATATCATATTTAAAGGCATTTAAATTATGTACATGGTACAAAATTTTCTTTTCAGGTATACACCGCTTCGATCCTGATCTATGGTGATGAACTGAAACTGAAACTATGAGTCATGTGATTAATATTTTAATGTTGTGTAATAGAAATTTTACATGAAATAAATTTGCATAGAGAGAACAAATTTGAATTTGTATGTATAAATTGGTTCATATAACATTGTATTACTCACGTCACAAAACAGTGATCATCTCGAAAGATATCAAATCTACGTGGACCCTGATTTTGAATGAATCGTTGGTATATATATAGGTCAGTATCTGCAAAGTTTTGGTAGAGATATAGCCAAAGAAAAATCAGGCTTGGTTCTCTTCTTTTCTCAATCACTCTTTTCTCAATCAGATTTTCACTGATCGATCATACATAGTTATAGAGATGGTGAAAAACACTAATTCTGAAAAAAGTGGCCTTAGGAAAGGAACATGGACCCCAGAGGAAGATAAAAAATTGATCGCTTATGTTACCAGATACGGTCACTGGAATTGGAACCTACTCCCCCAGTTTGCAGGTACCTCAAAATCTCTAAATCTTTTATTTTTCATTCTCAATCATCATCATCATCATCGTATCAGAAACTACGATATGTTTTCTAGTGAATCAAATTTTCATTTCAAACAAAATTCCCTGTAATGTTGCACAAACCTAATTAATGTCGACTATGTAAACCTAATGAATCTGGTGCTGTCACTTGATTCATTTTTCAGGTCTTGAGAGGTGTGGAAAAAGTTGCAGGCTAAGGTGGCTGAATTACTTAAGACCAAATATCAAAAGAGGAAACTACACTAAAGAAGAAGAGGAAACCATTATCAAACTTCTCCAAAGTCTCGGTAACAGGTATATGAATTGGGGAAGTGGAGTAAATAAAATGCAGGTTTTCTTTTCAGAAGATTATTGCAATAACGATATAATTTTTATATATGGTTTCTATTACTTTCACAAACTCGTCAAAATTTTGAGGGTCCCATTTTGGACTATAAGAAACGACAACAACTTCATAACTCAGACTTTAATTACCCTATAACGGTTGGAGTTACGTGTATTGAGGATTCACGGTACAACTTTGAGAACATCTTGAAAAGAAGCTCTGATTATAGTTTCAGCCAATTAAATGCTTCTCTGCATGCATTTTTAAGATGTTGTTCCTTTAATATAAATTGTCATCACGTGTACATTTCCACAGTAGTCACATTTAACTTACTATATGAACCTTTTCTTTTCAGCAATAGGACAATGATACATATAAAGGTCCCAGGAGTATTAACCCTTGTTTTACACAGAGAACGTGAAAAACATAAAACAGAAAACTTGCACACAAAACGTTGCCCAAAATATTCATAAGAGCTTTAAATTTAGAATTTTCCACTCATCTATTTAATTTCAAATTCTGTAATTGATATTATATATTCAACAGAAACTCTCCACGTGTGTTGGCTATATTAATAATTAGGTCCAATATTGATGTTAGATAATTAGTTCTTGAAGTTTTGATACCCGATAATCAGTTATTTAGGTTTATGTCATATTTTTAAATGTGCAAAGCTGTTTAAAAGATTGTCATGGATTAGGGTTTAGGGAAGAATTTTTGAATTGAAGCTAATAAAATATAAAGTGTCAATATTTAGTGGAAGTTTTCTGTAATATTATATTATATTAATATTTAATGTACCAAAAATGCATTATGCTAAGATAATTCTCAATTAATGTCTAAATGATCATAATGTTAAGCTACAAATTATTAATATAAGTTTTATAGATAAATGACATGTTAATAGAAATTAAGCTAATGTTAAATCACTTGTATATAATTTATTTTACCTAATTATAGTTTATTTCTATATTATAGTACATGGGAAATTTGATATCCGAGTCCTAATCATTTAAATCAACTTTTTGAATTCAAATCAATAGACTATGGTCCTACTACTAGTTAATTAAAGTTAGTCCTAGCAACTAATATACACCTATAATAAAATTGAAAAAATCCAAAACTATATTTTATATTAAGAAAATCTAAATTATAACTTTAAATCACTTTTCATATTTAATTTTGATATATTTATAACGTAACAATATGTAGAAATTATTATTAAAGCTACTAACTTTTATATATTCATCGAAATATTTCTATATCTATTTTAACTCACAGTTTAAATATTTTTTTAAATGCAAAACATTATACGTTTAAATATTTTTATTCAAAAAATGAAACAAAACCTTATTTTTAAGTATCCCATGAAAACATATTTTAAAAAAGGAAGTTAACTTAACCATAATTGACCTACAGTATGTTCTATATCTAGAATACACAATAAAATTAAAATTAAAATTAAATATTAAAAAAACACCTATATTTAAATAATAATTTTTTTATTAAAATTATTTAGTACAAAACGGCCCAGTGATTAAGCACTAGTCTCGTACTAGTTTTAGTGAAAACAAATTATTGTGATATAAAGGAATTGAAGTGACATGGCTCTAACGAGAAAAGGAATTCTAAAGTCATGAAAATGTCTAGTCATACAATATCATTTTTGTAAGCTATTTGTGTTAATAACTAAACAAAAAAAAAAAGTAATAATTAAGCTGAATATATTTTGATGTCATGATGTTATCACAAAACAAAATGTCTACATATTAGATGTACCAAGTTGGATAAATCATTAAGGAAGGACCAAATTTCATTGATTTATAAAGTATACAGTGACCTGATTTAAATATTTGAAATACGTTATTCTGTCAATTTTTCTACTAAACAGAGATTTTTTTTTCAATTTTTCTCTACCAATTACTTTTTAATTGCACTTTACTTCCAAACAAAAGACACCCAGGAGATGAGTGGAAGCAATAAATATTTTATTTCTCATTTCTTATTTTAAATATTAGAATAATTGTACTCTTCTCTTACAAAGATTTTGGTATATTTTTTAATATTCTTGCCCCTCTTTTTTTTAAAATTTGTGGTTGATCTTTTAAGGAATATAAATTATGGAATCAAAATGATTTTATTAGTCTTCCAAATTTGAAAAATACAGACCATGTATTAATCTATGTTCTTATTGTATTATATTTTTTATTATAATTCCTCTTTTTTTCATTTTTCTTGATATTATTTACGAGACACTAAGATGTTTTTTATATTGATTGAAAAATAAAAATATTTCAATACAAATTAAAAACAAAAGTGATTCTTTTTTGACTTGTAATAGTTATTTGGATCAACAACGAATGGTTTCTTAGAGTTTTTGAAGGGAGATAATACGGTGTTGGTATCCTTATAAGCATATACAATTTAAAATTTATCATGTTTCTCGTGAATGAGATCATTGTGTTAATAAGTTAGGTAATTTAATTTTGATTTTTAGAGAATAGTATATAGTGGTTTAATATTTTACTTTATTTTATTTCTTTAGATTATTTTCATAATATGTATTAATTTGCTTATATTAATAATTTTTTTGTAATAATAAATGATTGATGAACTTTAAAATATCAGTTTAACATCTCAAAATGCATGATCATGCCTAAAATGACATTATTTGAAAATTAAAAACAAAAATTTATTATTCTTGTCTAATTTAAATAATTTCCATGAACAATATTTTGAAATAAGTCTTGTTTATATGATTTTTGTTAGAAGAATAATTGTGAACAAAAATTTGTTAAAAATTTTAATCACACATAATTTTTGTAACATGGAGAGGAAGGATAGGTTATAGAAGCCTTTAATTCATTAGAATAGATGATGATGATTATTGAGGTCTGATTTCCCTTCTTCCTTAATGCAGATGGTCTGCCATAGCTGCTCAGTTGCCAGGAAGAACAGACAATGAAATAAAGAATTATTGGCACACCAATCTCAAGAAACGATATCAACCTCTCAAACCTCAAGTTTCCCACTCAAAGGATCAATCACAACCTGAACAAGTACCAAACCCTAGCAATAATACTGCACCAACTTCTCAGTCCACCGATTCATGCACAGCATCATCATCATCAACATCAACATCAACATCCTCGTCCCTACTCTCTATAACTACTGGTACCAAAGAAAAAAAGTTTGATACAATTTCTGAGGATGACGATTTTTCGTTTGTGGATGCATACCAACTAGAGCCTGTGAACGAAAGCTTCTTGTTGGAACCATATATGGTTGACACATCGTGCCTTTCTTCTGATATTTTGGTGCCTGAACCCGATTACTTCAGCCCTGTTTCTGACATAGAACTTTGGAGTCACAGTAATGAATACTATGCGTGAGGAGATACTAAACAGTTAACGAATGACGAGACCAACATTGAAAAATCAAAGTTTCCGTCTCAAGGCGGAGAAAAATAAAGTGATTCAATTCAAGGTTGCTACGTACGCTGTTGTCGTTGTCTCTCGTGTTTCTTAATTAATACTAGTGGCATGAAGTGCGATGTGGATAAGAAATTTGTAGAATTATTAACATCTTAAATTATGGAAGGGGTGACAATTATTCTAACTATTAATTTGTAGTTGAATTTTATTATCAAGTATTAGTAACTTAAATAAATAATTGAAAACGTAATATGAGATAAGTTATCTATTTAATATTCAATGCATAATTGCAATATTAATGTGATTTGAAGAAATTAATGAGAGAAAAAAAAAACTTTGATGAGAAAGTAGTTTATCTAAAAGTAGATACAAGTTAGAGCATTAATAATAAGAATGTATGGTGTTACTATTATAAAGTGAATGTTTATACATGTTGTAACATGAAAATTGATTGCACATTTTAAAATTTGTTACAAATAAAGTTAAGTGATTTGTTGTTCTAGTCAAAATCATTTTGTTAGCAACTTTTTGTCTTATATATTATATAAGCGAAATAAATTATATAGAAAATTTTATTTTATTTAAAAATATTTAATATTTGTATATTAAATAATGAAAATTTTTCAAGAGTACATATATTTAATACCTTTAACATTTTGCACCGTATCCACGTGATCAATCAATAGTATCGATTAAATTACATTAGTTAGATAGAAGTACGAAAGAAAATTAAATGAGACGGGTGTTGATTTGTCCAGATTTTCTATTTTTTTTTTTTGGGCTGAACATTAAAATTATTAAAATTATTGTATATTATAATTCTTTTTAATATATTTTAAATCATTAATGTCAATAAATATATTTTACAGACACTGTAGCGTATAAAGACAATAAAACAACTCAACAAAATTCAAATTTATTTTAAAGAAATATTTATTTACATTTTTAATGAGTAAGAAATTCTTGTCTCATCAAATCCTATAACCACTATATATATGTATGTTTATTATTCTAAATATTAATTAAATTTTTTGTATAAAAAATTAAAAATCATAACAAAAGAAATATTATATTATAAATAATAAATGTGACAGGATTCATTTTTTTAAGATACATATTTTTTCAATGTCAAATATAAAAAAAATTATAATTATACAAATATTGAATAAGGATATTATTAAATATCAATAAGATAAAAGTTAACTAGGTATAAAAAGGATTAGATGTATGTTTTGAAAGTCGCAGGAGGTAGAAAAAGAAGAAAAAACACAAAAAATAAAATCAAAGGGATTCGGTAAGATAAGAAATGAAATCATATTTTGACACATTTGACATTTCAAACCTAAATTAATGTCAATTTAACTTAAAAGATTAAATCAATTATATTTAATAAATATTAAAATTTAATTGAGTAAAAAAATATAAAAAACAAAGTGAATTATAGATCTAAATATAAAAATCAAATATAATAAAACTAATATTTAAAACTTGTGATTCAATTAAAGTATACATTAACTTTTCTTAATGGTAATGAAAATTCAGTTGAAGTTAGCATGGGAATCAGACATTGATTTGTGAAATGTGATTGTAGCCATGAAGCTAATGAGAATAAAAGAGATGTATAAGAGCTTTGAGTTCTGTATTCCATGGCTTGTTGTCCTTTCTCTTCAATCCAACAAGAGTACGTTTCATCCTTATCCGCCACAACTTTCTACTCTCTAGTTTATATGCTACTATATATAGAAACTTTGGTAATTATATTCTAGTTTTTTTATTCATAATTAAGGACGATAAAGGAGTGAGACGAATATGAGTTTCATTGTTTTCAATTTGAAGTAATTTATAATATCAGATAAATAATTTATAATTTTTATAAATAAAAAAAATCATAAAAAAATGATATTAACAAATATTAAATGTCAAAGGAAGGAACAAATTATAATTTTATAAATAATAATTATATAAAAATAAATAAATTATATTAAATAGTAAACAATTAAATATAACTAAAATTTCTTAAAAATAAAAACATCTATTAATTTTGTAACCTTGAATAATTTTACTTTTGTTTAATCTACATACATACAGAGAAGGAAAAAAAAAAGTTAGGTAGATACCGATAATTGTTTCAATTTTAGATTTGAGGTGTAAGATGACTCACTATAATACTATTTTTATAATTGTATGATGTTCATTGTAATTTAAAATTTTGTAGGGTTTGTGAAATGTACTATGATTTGATTTTAGAATATTAATAAAAAAAATCGAAACTTTTTTTTATAGGTTTAAATTGCTTGTGGTGGAAAAGGATGTTGACGATGATTTGAGTGAATTTTTTAAGTTTATGTTATGTTTTGTTTGTAGAATAATGTTATATCTTTTTTTTAATAGGTTATAAGTGTTACTTTATTTTTTAGTTTTATTTATTTATGTTTTTTATTTTTTATATGTAAAAGGGTTAGAATAATCTAAGTACTTCTTTATCTATATGTTTTTTATTGTTAATAATAAAAAAAAAAGTTTATGACCAAAGTGAAAAATAAAAGGTTAAAATATCAAACTCTTCGAGAAATTACAAGATCTATTTTAGTTATTCTAATACAATTATAGCAAGTTATCAAATATTAAATTTCCATTAGTTGATTTCATATTATCATAGAGGTATTGATATGTATTAGTATAGAACTCATACTATTTATGCAAGTTACTTAAATATATTAATATTTATAGTTAGTTAGTAACTTTTTATGAATTCTCAATTCTATATTTAATGTTTGCTGATTATAAAAAATTGAAAGAAAAACATGTTTTAATGATTTAAAATGAATCTGAAGATGACAAAATATTATGTTTTAATAACTAAATTCTTCAATTTCATTCGATAACACTCCGATGACTTTCAAATTTCTCTATCATTTGTTTTGTCATATTTGAAATGGTTGTATTAGAATATTGAACTCAATCATCATTTCAATATTGAGCTCACAATGGGAAAAAAGATTTTGACAATTGAATATTTAGAGTCAGAAATGGTTTCTGTGATGTTATTAAACGATCTTAGTCTTCGACAAACATGTTTTGCAATTTCCCACCAGAAATCAGTTGACAAATTTTTTTTATTGAGTTTCATGTTGCTTTAATAAAAATACACATCCTTATCTCATATGGCAATGTCAAGCATCCTACCAAAGGGATACCATTTATTTGGGTAATCTAAACTTACTTTCTTAATAAAAATAAAAAACTTAAAATATCTTTTTAATCATAATTTTCGTTCAGTTTTATATTTTAGTCCTATTATTATTATTATTATTATTATTATTATTTTCAACTAGGTCTCAATTTTCGTCAATTTTGTTTAATTTGATCATTTTTTTTGCTAACGTCGTTTAAATAATTAACGGTAATGAACAATGACTATCACATACCATTTCGTGTTTTTTTTTTAATTTTTTAAAAATTGTCCATGTGTAAATTCAGCACTGATTGTGTCACGAGTCAGAGTCAATGTTTTATATTAAATTTGGTCCTAATATTCATTATTTTTGTTCAATTTAGTCCTAATTTTTTTTAAAATGGAACATTTTGTCCCTGTAAGGCCCCTTTTTTTTCTGCTTCCTTTTAAGGGTTGCCCTACAGTAATGGGCCTAAAGGTCGGCCCATAGGATAAAAGTCTTTCATGTTGCCCTAATTCCACACTCTCTTTCACTTTCAGAAACGTAGTCGTCATCTTTCCCCGTGCGCCAAAAATACGTTCTGCTAGGGTTAGGTTCCTGCCGTCTTCAAGCTAGTTCGAAGTTGTTTCCTACTCCATCTCTTTCGTTCCTTGAGCTGTTGTGCTCGTACGTTCGGTATCGAGGGCGTGTCGGGTCGTTTTACTAGCTTATTTCTAGGTAAGAGAAGCTAGAACCCTCCTGTTTGTTTGGTGCGAGTCTGTTAATTTATGTGGTTGGTGATTGTTTGTGTTTGCCTGTTGATATGGATGTATGATACGGTGGGATTGTTGCTTGAGATATGCCTTCGAGTCTGTTGCAGGTGAAAACAGTGGCGGGCACTGATAAACTCGCCCAAGCGAGCTGGTCTCGCCTAGGCGAGATTAACAGAGGCTCGCCTAAGCCTTCTTCCCACGAATGGTCGCCCAGGCGACCCACTGTGAGTTTTGAGCGAACGAGCATCTCGCCCAGGCGAGAGGGGTCTCGCCTAAGCGAGATCCCGCGAGTGTTTCTGCTCCCTTTCTCGAGCCCTCGCCTAGGCGAAGGGGGAGCTCGCCTGAGCGAGCACGTCTCGCCTGAGCGAGGCCCCTCAGCCTGAGCGAGGTGTTGGGCGAGACAATGCTGTGTTGGGATTTTTGTTATTTCTGGATGATCTGTTTTGGTTGGGTATGAATGTTATGATGAGGGACATGTATATAATGAAGCATGATGTATACGTAGCATGATTCATGAAATTCAAATGATGGGTTTGGTATGAGTTTTGGCATGTGAACTAAATGAGATTGGTGTTATTAATGTGGCATAAAAATTAGATGAGTTGGATTCTATGTGCATGAATGGATTATAAGGAGTTTGAATGGATTGGAACTGGAAATGTGAAAGGTAACGACTTTAAAGGTTGACGTAATGAATGTACCTTTGCATGGTGAATATTCTTTGACTGTATGATTGTATTTTTGTTTGTGTTAGTGCATAATTCCTTGGGGTCTCTAGGTGAGACTTTCAGGGTCGCGCTTCAGTGGTCGGGACGTAATTCCATGGCCCCTGTTAGTGGGTGTCCATGGTGGTGCCCCATCTGTATAACTAGGTAAGGATTCAAGGTAAAGTTGCATCCTGACACTCTGAGGAGTCAGTTAGTCTCACCTAGATCGGACTGACTCCTGTGGTGAGAGTGGCAGGAGGCCTAAAATTCATTAAGGGCTAACCTTGTGGTGAGGGAAAATTGATCCATCGTAACACTTGTAACACATAGCTCGGGGGTGAGCAGCTCAGGGGTGAGCAGAGGTATCCACCACAAATGCAAGCATCCGTTGAATCCGACTAAGTTATACGTATCCGGATGAGTCGAGTCGAGTCGTAGTGTATTGATTGAAGGGTCAAAACATGTTTGGTTGTTGTATGGATATTGGATGGTGAAATTATGTTTGAATGTATGATGAGAATGTTGTTGGCTCTAGCTTACCCTGTTTATTGTATGGTTGTCTTGTATGTGGCTCTTCTTTCTTGCGATGATCATCAATGTAATTGATGGGAGCAGATGGGCGAGGTTCTCGTGGTCAGTAAGGAAGTGGAGATTCCGCTGCTTAGTTTTTTCTCAAGTCTGGATTTTATTTTTCTGCATGGCTTTCGTTAGGGCTATGGCCCATGTATTGTTTTACGTCGTGCTACTCTTTTCCCTTTTGTTAGACTTGTATCTAGTTTCCTGTTGGCATCGTGGTGTGCCCAAGGTTGTGGGGGTTGTGTTAAAGACCCCAGGACTACGCTTCAGTACTATTATTGTGTGACGTTTTCTTTATTTTCGCGAAATATTTAAATGGGACGTTACGGTCCCTCTTCAAATTGAGATGATAATGAAAAACTATACTTAGATGATAATGATGATATAATATAGGCTGTATAATTCTTAAGATAATAGTTAATAGGATAAATTACTTTTTTGGTCCTTATTTTTTTATAAGAAGGGTCAAATTGGTTTTTTGAATTTTTTTTATCCCAATTTGATCTTAATTTTTTTTGGAAGTGATTCAATTTAATTCTTACCATTAATCTTTTTCACAAATTGTGTTAAAGTCGGTGTCACATTTTAATTTGTGGTTAATTTTTTTGAAAGTGATTTAATTTGATTTTTGCCATTAGGTTTTTCAAAAACTGTGTTAAAGTTAATGTCAGTTGTAGTTTTTTTTGTTAATGTAACATCGTTTGTGAAAAATTAACTAACTTTAATTACTTCTAGAAAAATCAAAACTAAATTGAAAAATAAAAATAAAAATTGAAGAACTAATTTGACACCTTTTAAAAAAACAAGGACAAAAACCTAGATAATAAGTTAAGATATTATGATTACGGTTAATACGTGCAGTAATATTAACTATTATACTTTCTACAAAAAATTACCAACTATTTTTTTGGTGATTGTTTTCCATGACGTGATTCTCAGACCCGGGAATTTGAGACGTTGGTTAAGTAGCCGAACCTTATTTAGGAATTTTCTTCCTGCACTCCAAGTTTTCTTTCGGCACCCATAAAACCTGTAATACCCAAATTATTCCTTACTAAAATTATATTGCTTTTTTCTTTTTATTTTCAGTGCTTTAGAAAGTATTTTTTGAAATGTCTTCAAAAATATTCAATCTGAAAAAAAAATTACATTTTATATTGGATATTTCAAAAAGTATTTCCGAATTCAGAAACGTTTCCAAACATTCTATCTGAAAATTATTTTTATATTCTAAATTAAATAATTTGAAAGATATTTCAAAAGCTTCCTAAATACTCATTCTAGAAAAATACTATTATATTTTGAATTGAAAATTTTAAAATTTTGAAAGAAGAACGAAGGAAATGATGGAGGGAGATGCAAGGGATTCAGCTGAGCAAGAAGAAACAAAGAATGAGAAATTAGGAATTTTAATGAGATATTTCTAAAGGATAAAATCGGAAGATTGAAATTTATGGGGTGCAGGAAAACAAAAAGGTGGTGCAGGAAAAACCAGCTCTTATTTTGGTGCTGACCTATATGACCTTTTTTAAGCGTATTTATCATTTTTGTAAGCTTGATTTCAAATTTTTAAATTTGTTGCAACAAAATTTACATATTTATATGCCAAATGAAGCTGCTTCGAAAGTACTTTTTAAAACAGGTATTTATTATTTTAATGTTTCAGCTTTTAAAATCTAATAATTTGAAAAAAAATAACTCACTTTGAATCGTTCGAAAAAAATTGACGACAACTTTTTTTAATTAATTTTTTTACAGTTATTTGACCTTTTTAAAAATTAAAATGATACATTTTAAATTATTTTAATTTTATTTTCTATTGATAAGTCAATAAATGATATTTTAAGTCTATTATTTACACACTTTTTTCTTGAATATATTCCTCTTGACTCATATTTTTCTCCTAAAATTGGTTGGTTAAGACACAAGTCATTAATGTTGGAAATCCAAGTGTGAGTCTAAGTCTCACATTTAATAGAAATGAGAAAATGGAGCATCATATAAGGACAAAGATCCATCAATCCATTACCTTAAAGTTTTGGGTTGAGAGTGGTGTCAATATTTTATCAATGAGTTGAGGTCATGACTCATTAGTGTTAAATTCAGAACCTGATAATAGGTCAGGTAAGTGAATCCTCTCAAGAAAAACGATAGTAGCTTATGTTTAGTGATCACTTCTTTTTGGTAACTAAACTTCAGAAACCGATTATAATTTTTTATTTATAATATATAGTGATTATTTTAATAACTAATAATTTTTTATTTTGTAAATTAATATCTAAATTGATTATACTAGTGACTAACAACTTGTGACCACTAAAATTGATTATTAATGAGACATTTCATTGTGGTAAGTATTAAGAAATATCTTATATACCTTTTAGTGTCAAATAATCATGTACCTCAATATCTGCATACATGTTTAACATATAAATATTAGGGGTAGCAATGCGGGCCGGCCCGACCCGTTTAGGCCCGGCCCGCATAAGGCCCGCACAACACGGGCTGGCCCGCCCCGCCCCGCATACTTTATGCGGGCTGAAAATACTGGTCCGCCCCGCATACTCCTTGGCCCACGGGCCGGGCCGCTTTTTTTTTAATTTTTTTTAATTTTTATGATAAAACTTTCAATGTTTAAAAATTGGGAAACTTTAAGAAGTTCACAAAATTAAGTAAAGACTTTGGGGAATTAGAAGATAAATTGATAATTCAACATTTTCATCATATTCATATTATGACATACACAATGTATTCTTTAAATTTTAGCACATTAAAAATTACATAATACTTGTCTTTTCTAGTTATACAAAAATTTGAAATGTTAATGCAAGAGTTCATAAAAGAAATAATTAATATACACAAGTGCAAGTTTTTTTTTTTAATTTTATGCGGCTTGCGGGCCGGCCCGCGTGGGCTAGCCCATGCGGACCGCGGGCCTATGCGGGTCGAGCCCACGCGGGCCTACGGGTTCACTATCCTGACCCGCTCCGCGTTTTTTTTCTACGGGCCTGCGGGCCGGACCCGCGGGCCAAGCCTTAATTGCCATCCCTAATAAATATCATTGTTTCGTAATAAAATTTAGGGTTAATTATGTTTTTGGTCCCTCAAGTATCGACCATTTTTGGTTTTCGTCCCTCATTCAAAAGATGCGCTATTTAAGTCCCTCACGTTCTGAAACGCATGAAATTCGTCCTCATTTTTTAACT
>Ga0214543_1007945_pt1 | contig 17757 bp, 9 predicted proteins | sample CNSS2metaG_FD_160094 | JGI IMG/M metagenome (GOLD analysis project Ga0214543, IMG submission 160094) | Root nodule microbial communities from cowpea collected in UCLA plant growth center, Los Angeles, California, USA - CNSS2 | ecosystem: Host-associated > Plants > Roots > Nodule | place: USA... | reverse complement strand
TATATATAAACAGAAGTTAAGGAAACTAACGCTGCACCACAACCTAATGAAACCAGAAAACCAGACAAACCAGGGGTTTTCTAAAATGAAATGAAAACAGCGTAAATGGAAAAAATCTTTTAAAGCACACTTGAAAGCACACAACTGCCATACTAACCAACCAAAAGCATGCCCTCCAATATCGAGGTTTGCGGTGAATGCAAAATCAACTAAAACCCAACACAAAAATATACACAGTTGCAGAATATCAAAAAGGTTCTAACGAGAACCAGCCACGCCACATGAAAACTCTCCCAACATACCAAAAACCACGAGAACAAGAAGGAAATATCAAGAGGGGACAACATGTATATTGTATAAAGCCCCACTCAACAAACATCAAAGATAAAGAGAAGAAAACAAGTCAAGCTTTCCCTAACCTGTCATTCCTGCTAAAAATTAATCCACAAACACTCTTTTTTGCGCTTACTTTAATATCCGCTCTTAAGATTTTCTCCCAGCCTTCTAACGCCTTCTTAACTCAACTCTTTTAGGGTTTTAAACTCTGTGATAATAGCCACACGAAATTAACCTAATCCTCCTTTTCTTTTTAGCCCTAAAATAATTTTAATAAAATAAAAACGAAAATAATTGAATGTGTCCAGATTCGTAAAATCTCACCTCCAACTCTTCACCTACTCAAATTCTTCCCTAAGAAGGAAAAAAATTAAATATTATGATTTTGCTCTAGACAAGGTTCAAACACACAACCCCTCGATTATCAAGTTAATGCACAACCAACTCAACAAATTCCTATTTCATGATAATTTCTATAAATCTATAAATGTATACTCTCTTATCACGGCGAACATATCATAAAGTTTAACATTAAATAATTATTAAATGTCATAAAGGCTTCCACTACCTGCATTTATTAAATAATTATTTCTTTAATTATTTAAATTCTTCGGGTCTTACTTTCTTCCCACCTTATAAAATTTTCGTCCCCAAAAATTTAAAGCTTACCAGGGAATAGATGCGGGTAAGATTGCCTCATCAGGTCCTCCATCTCCCAAGTCATCTCTTGAGTCGCTTCATCCCAAAGGACTTTCACCATCCTGGTCTCTTTACCTCTCAACTGTTTAACATATGAGTCCAAGATCCGCACTGGTCCAAGATCTTACAAAAAGAATACATAACACTTTTGTAAGAACTCTAGTGCTTGTTGTGTATTTTTCCTATGCACCTAGGAAGTATTTATAGGTAGGAAAAAGAGACATAGTAGTCAATTGTCATCAATTTGGTTTAAAAAAAATTCTAATCAATGAAATAAATAAAAAAAATGGTTTATACATAAATAATATTTAATTTTAGGATTTAAACATTAGTAACAGATATTATTGAAAGGCACTTTTTTTTGAAAGGTGTATCAAGTTTATATCGAAGATAATGTTGATCAAAATTTAACAAGTTAACTAAACGTAATATAGGTAAATTGTGTCAAATCTCATAAGGACGCAATTGTAGAAGTGTATTCATTACTACACATCATCCTCTCTAGAAAGAAGTAAAGAAAAAGGGGTTAGAGAAAAAAAAACTCATTTTTCTCTCTCTCCCTCTCTCATTTACTTTGAATTTTGACTTATACTATTACTTTAAGTCAAATAACAAGGAGCCTCTACAACTTTTCGGTCGGTTCTCTTATTAATCCTTTTTTCTTTTTCTATTTAATTTTATAGTTTTATATGATACAAGTTGTTTTATTCATCCATACTCTCGGTATAATCTCTTTTAGCTACCAATTTAGTAATTTTATTTTAAGTTCGTACTTCACTTCTTTTTTTACCTTTTATTTCACACTTGCATCCACAAGTTTATTTTATTATATTCACTCCCAATTTCCCAAATTCATTTAGACACACATCATTGCATACATCACTCACATCACTTACTGCCACATTTAATTGCAATCGTTATAAAATTTGGAATCTACTCTATTTGTTAGCCTATTTAATTCCTCTCATCAAATTTGTTTTAATTAAATTTCATCTATAATCATCTATTTAGTTTCTTATTATTATTTAATTCCGCATACATTCAGTTTTTTTTATTAGATTCCAATCAGTTTGCAATTTAATTGAAGGTTATATCTATTTCAACATTTTAATTTAATTGGTATTGGATTTACGTTTTATTTTTATTTTTTTGGTTTAAATTCAATTGAACATTTTAAAACTTAGCTTTTTCTTTCATTTTGGTTATTTCTTCAATTTCTCAAAATTGTTCCAATTTGATGTCTTCTTGTTTTAATTTGTTTAAAGCATTCGTTTCTTTCTCTTTATAAAAAATCTAGTTATTTAAATTTTTATTACTTTGCTTCAAGTTATTTACCATTCTTTTTTTTATAATTAAAAAAAATCTAGTTATTTAAATTTTTATTGTTTTGTTTCAACTTATTTTTATCATTTTTTTATTTTATAATTATTAATCCATTTTCAAACAAACTCCCTTTTTATTTACTATTTTTTAGAGAGAATGATGTTTAGTAAGAGATAGGTAAACAATGGACAACTTGTCATTCGTTCTGCATATGGTTTACAAAAATAAATCCTCTTGTTTGTTATGAACTTAAGAGGTTCCACTAATTAAATAAATTGATTACAACAAGTACATCAACCTCTTCAGATTACAACTACAAACCACTATTAAAATTATATAATCGCATCAAATTTAAGAAAAATCTCAACAATTCCTACTATTGAAGTATAGACAAAATCCGAGTGTCAATCGTAGGAAATAACAATGTTTAAGTGTTACTATGTGTATATGTCCTAATCCTTGGGAGAATGAAAAATATAACATGCTACCTAAACTAAAATAAACCTAAGAATGATCTAAATGCATTTCATGAAACTAAGACTAAGGCTAAAACTACACCTAAAACAATAAGCATAATTTTCACTATGAACGTAATGGAATGATCTATAAAATGATTTTTCTAATGAATAGAAATAAGATATTAATGCTTAAAATGCACGATAAGATGCAAAGAAACATGTTCTAACAATTAAAACTACCTAAAATAATGTAGAACAATGAAATCAAAAACTGTTTGATGAAATTCCAAAGAATTAAAACAGTAAATTCATAATGTGTTTGATAGAATGCCTAATAGAAATAGAGATGTGTTTTATTCAATGGAAATGTTTGGTAAAAGCTATGCATGAATGATTTAAGAACTGTTAAACAACTCAAAATTCAAAAGGTCGCCCTTTAAACCAGATTTGGCAGCCTAGCCAAGGTGAACAAAAGTTACAACAAAGTGTAGAAGTTTGCTTTGTTGTGCATATTTGAATTATGTGCAATTATTATAATGGAAACATGATTTGAAATTGCAAACTAATCTAAAGAAATTCTAATTGAAGATTAAAATCGAGAATTATTGAAAAGGACAAGTATAGAATTCCTTTAAATTAACAAACTACCTAACTAGAAAACCTAACTTAGTAAGAACTAGAAATTGAAAACTAATCATAGAATTGAATGAAGCACATGAAGCTAATGTAGAAACAACCATCAAATAGTAAATAAAACTTGAATGAAGCATCAAAAATCAAAATTTAGTATTCAAACCAAAGCCAAAAGCTGGTGGCACTAAAATTAACTCTAAAAACTACCAAACTATAATATGGAATAGAACTGGAAACCAAATGTTTGCAGCAAGTTTGTAATGATTAAATGAATTTTTGAATTTAAATTGATACTAGAAAGTATGTGTAAAAGGTAGATCATGTGCGAAATTGGAAATTGTGAAAAGACATTCGAAAACAATAAATGAAAACAGACAAAATTGTCTAAACCAAAAAACATTTTATATTGATGTGCATAAGAAAACATTTTAAATTTATGGCCAAGGATAATTCTTATTTGCTTCTGTATAGGCGCTCACTTTGTACTCACTAAACTTCAACATGAATCGATAACTGAGTTTAGCAGGTTACGAAAGTAAAAACCACATGATCATCAATAGAGAAATGGATTTAGATATAGAAGTGAGAAAGAAGAGTAAAAGAGTCAACTGTAATTGTGGACAAACTTAAAAGCATAATTTTAAAGTTTCAAAATAGTAGATAGAATTTGTAAAAGATTGTAGAAAAGTAAAAGAATTTGTTACCAGGCTCACTTTAGAGTCCATGACAGTAAAAGGCATTAGATAAAAACTATCTAAAAAGCTCTGAAAAATTGTAGAATGCAAAGCATAAAATGAAAAGTCTTTTTATATTTTCTTATGTAAGTCTTATATAGTCTAACTAGTTGATAACGCTATCATGAAGCAATCAAATTAATACTACTTATCTGTAACAACTTCAGTATATCTAAAAAAAGTAGCCAAAAGATTAGTATGGGTAAAGTCAACCCTTAGTCGTAACCAAAAGAAAGTATTTTATAAATATTATCCGAAAAAGCACATAAAATATGTCCATGACATAAAATATCTTTATAAGAGGCATCGGTAGAAGAAGTTGAAGAAACAATCAAGGTAATAGAAGAATCGGTAACTTTAGAAACCACAAAAAGTAATCCTATTTCAGTGAGCCAAAAACCTCATATGTTGTTGCCAACAAAAAAAAAATCACCCGTAAATTCTTCAGGCTTACTTGAGAGTGACTTAATCATATCCATGGCAAACATAATATTATCTCTGATTTATAAAAGAGAGAAGTATTTTTTAGATTTTTTTTATAAGAATGATAGAAAGATATAATGATAAAACAAAACAATAAAGAGATATGAATAAAAAGTGATGATCAAGTCAAATCGTTCTTATAAAACACAATAATAATATAAGATAATGTAATTGAGGAAATGATAGAAAAAGCTTGGGTTGAGTCACGTAAAACGCTATCCTTAGAGAGAAAATGCCCCACTACACAAGGCAATACACAATATTATGCGCTTCTCTCCCAAGACACAACAATTAGTCTGATCGATCGAGTGCAGCGAAGGGTCTCTTAACCTTATGAATACCACTATTTTAAGAGATAGTATAGAGAAGAAAAAAAGAATACATAATACATTTGTAAGAACTCTAGTGTTTGTTGTGTATTTTCCCCAAGCACCTAGGTGGTATTTATGAGTAGGAAAATGAGACATAGTAGTCGATTGTCATCAATCTGATTTAAAAAAAACAATAGAAATGACCACCACACTTCATGCGTCACCAAGCCGCCTAAGAACACCGCCTTGCAATTTCTGAGTAGAAACCTAGAAAATGCGAGTCAGCACATAAACGAATGGAAAAAGGCACACATGTTCAAGCACATACTAAAAACACATAATTAAGAAAAATGGAGCATGCATTACATGTTCCCTTACTTGGAATTCACGTTCCAAACGCACTCCTAGTATCCATCGTTCTCATAAATTTCCCTGGCCTTTGCCTCTACCAAAGAGAACCTTTCCTAGCCTTCTAGTTCTGCTTAGGTCACGAATTAGTGCTCTCAAAAACTAAAATAAAAAAACGAAAATAAAATTTAGCAATAGAAACACTAATTGTTGTTAACCACTTGAGCTTCCCTTACTCCTTGTTAAAACTTGGCAAACTAATTCTTTTACATATGCTTCCAATCCACAATTATTGCTAAATAAATATTTATTTATTTATTTATTCCCGGGTCTTACAGCTATTACATCCTCATTTCGTGGTTTATTTGATTCAAGTTAAAGGTGTTTTAAGCTTTCAAAATTAATAAAAGGATGTGGAGTCCAGTTCTAAGCACAGTGGCATGCTTTCATATGTGATTTCTTGAATTGTCTCGCTAGTTGTGTACTCATGATCATGGTTGATATGTAAGGAACTTTGCACCTTTCTCATTGTTGGTCTTTTCTTCCTATTAAGTCTCAAGCATCTCATTACAAGGTTTGCAATTGCAAGAATGTCATCTTTCCTTGCTTCCTTAACAACTCTGCCATCTAAAATCTCATAAATTTTATTCTCCTTCATGAGAGAAAGAAATTGTGCAATCAAATTTTAACTCTCATCTTCCCCAAGACTGAAATTGGCTTTTGTTAGCACAAGTGACCTTAGTGCATAGATTTAATGAAGCTAGTGCATGTGATCATGTGAGTTTGATGAAGACTTAATGAAGAATTGAAGTGATTGGTAGTTGACCAAGTTTAGGGTTTATTGAATCTGAAATTGACATTAAGATCACAAAGCTTTTGGTAACTGTCTTTTCAATATGTTAAAAAGGGTTGTAACAAGTAAAAAGGCTTACTGCATATAGTTCTACTATGAATGTGTTCAATCAGTTGAATTTCTACGCAATCGCCTTATTTCACTTAAGTCAACTAAAATTAACATATTATACAGATAAATCAACTTGATGAATTCATTTATGTGCAGATTATGTAATCTGGTTTTTGAGAGAGTGGGAGAAGTTTCTATGATTTTTTAGCACGAAAATAGTGAAACCAATTTGGAAAACTCTTTCTCCCTGAATTACAAAGTGTGCAACTCATGATTGAAAATATTTACATCTTGTCTTATTTGATAATGCATGGTATTTGAGTTATTTTTGTGATTTGCATTTTTCTGCAGAATTCCCTTATATATTAGTCTGTTGATTTTATATTTTAATATGTTGAGTCATATTGGTCTGTTTGAGTGTTTACTGTTTGATCAAATTAACCTGTTATTTTTCTCTTTCAATCGACTAAAATGTGTGGTCTTGCAACAATTAACTTCTAATTTGTTGGTTAATTTAATTCAAAAGAAAAGATTTTTAACAATCTTTAATTGAACATAATTTTGAGTACTCAACCAATTCAACCCCCTCTTCTTGGCTAAGAAAGTCATTTTAAACCTATAGCTTTCTCCCACTTATAAGCTCTACATGCGAGCCACCACGACAACCATGGAAACAAATCGTACACCATGTGAGCCCAAATCGACAACCATCCAAAAACCAGGATCGTTCTCTAAAGAGAATAAAAGTATCGAAACCAAAGAACACAAGATGCATATTTTCATCATACTCAACAAGTATTAATATAAGGGCTCACAATTATTGAACTCCACCCTTTTCTTTTTTTCACATTGTAGGGATATCGAAAAACACTTCATTTAGGGTGGAAAATATTAGAAATAAGGAGAACAAACTTAAAACCAAAAAGGTGAAAACTTAGGGGAATAGGTAAGAATATAACCTACTAAAGTTAGGTGAAAACCTAGAAAGTACTAAAGTTGTAACATTATGTCTTACACACGTTTTAACCTACTTCTTTGCACGCCATTTTTACTTACCATCTCTTGTTAAAATACATATTAAAAAATTTTCTTTTATAAGTATGACTTATGCACGCGTATAAGGTCGGATAAGTATGAATTTTATTATTTTATTTTATTTTAAAATAAAATGGATTCTTATCTCATTTTAATACTTAAGGACCATACACATTTTGTTTTTGATTGAGAAAGAAATGTATTTATACTTATCTTTCTGAATGATTTACACAATACTTGCAAAACCAATTTTTTTCTCATTCCAACTTACGTATATATTGTATAAATAATACTTATTTGTATATGTTATAATAATTTCATTGCCTATTGTAAGGTTAAGATTTATCCTCTTGAATGAGTGATTGTAAGAAAAAGGAATACTTTTTCTTTTCTTTTCACTAAAACGCACAATATCCCTAGGCCTTTTGCCTTTCTTCTCTCTTAGACATTCAAGTGAAAGCTCGAAGAAGGGTTTTCCGATACACTCATATTAGGACTATGAAATCCCATGATTTACTTAATAGTGTACCATGATTCAAAACTTAGTGCAGTAAACCACTTCCAAAATTATCCACTTGAGCTTATTAAGAGCTTCTTTATATATTTTGTTATGACACAAGACATTAATATGGATCGAAGTTGGATAAATTCTATTGAGAGTGAAGTACAACAATTTATTGAATTTGCTACGAGGAATGTCTAGATAATCGTGGAAGATTCTAATGTCCATGTGTTAATTATTTAAATGAGCGAATACTACTCGTTGAAGTAATACGAAAGCATGTTTTGTATGATGAATTCCAAAAGAGTTACACAAAGTGGACATGGCATGGTGAATTAGTACAAGTGCCAATAGCACATGTGTCTAACATTGAAGCAAGAGAAGTGAATTTAGTCACTATATTTATGGTAAGCTAAGTGGCAAGAACCCTTGTGAGATATATCAATTCCTTGACGAGAAAACGTAGCAAGCTTTTCAAGAGAGACAATTAGACCATGCCTTTTAGGTAAATTGAATATTTTATTTACGAATTGGTAGTTTAATTTTTCTTTTCTAACATATTTTCTTATTAAATCTTTATATGTGAAATGTATGTAATAGGAAAAGTGAAAAGCTCCATAGTATGTTCAAAAAAAGAATGTGTACCCCACAAATTGTCTCGTAGGAGATATGATAGGTTAGAGAAGATTATGATTTGTAAGCCTCTACCTTAGTTGCCATTGATGAATCAGATTTGGCTTTGATATCTCTACCTCCATGTCATGAGAAATGGAAGAGACCTCGTACAAAATTATCAGGAGAATATACTTTTGAAGAAACTCGCACTATAGTTGGGAGAATTGTTAGAAACTCATGCTACCAATAATTTTAATGTCTTCATTACTCTTATTTTGGGATGTATTACGTAAAACTTGGACTAAAATGCTTTATTTTTGTAAGATGGCTTAGTGGATAAGAGCTATCAAGGTTCATTTGTAACATTGCAACCGAATATTACAGATTTAAATATTAAAATAAAGAAATATAATTAAACTACATTTGATGAAATACCATTTCCCCAAAAATGCGGGAAATTTTAAAACTTTTATTACCTCAACAATAATCCAAAATCCATAATAATAAATACAATTATAATTATCCAAAAGTCTAGTAATATCAATGATTACAATTTATTTGAAATCATAAAAACAATATAAAAACTCTGAGAAAATCCTTCTCCCAAGTCTAGCCCCGCTCTGGCTCTATGCCTCACCAGACCCACCTACAACATCATCTGCTCACGTATACCGCGTATACAATCATCGCCACACACAAGCAGATAGGGAGAGCTAACAGAATAAACATATATATAATACATTTATACATATATATAAAACAATCATACCAAAGGAATTCCATCATTTGATTTCATCCCACATGGCCACAATCATGTTAACCGTGTTCTACGTCTTCTAGTGTGTACCTTAAGATGTCTTGCTGCCACACTTATCGGCCACAACCGATTAGAACACGTGCGGGAAACCATGCTACGGACCATACACTGTAACGCCAGGTGGAGTTCCCAATACGAACATAGCTCATAACGTCCTAAGACTACCAAACTCGTCAGCTAATTACTGAGGAGGGCAATGTATTTGGACCCATCTGTGCGGACCACAACCAACACACTCACATTGGCAACACTCGCCAACCTGACCCACAACTCAAGAGTTCCTCGTGTTTATCCACCATCCCAAGCAACAACTCGAGGGATGTCATTCCGAGCCACAACTCAAGAATGCCACGTGCTTAACCCCTATCCCGAGCCACAACTCAAGGGATACGTTCTGAGCCATAACTCAAGGAACACGAGCAAGCCGACCTTTAAGTTATCCTAGAAGCCTTGTAGACCACACAAATCACATAAGCAAAATATAATTCTACTGCAGCAATATCGCCTGGTGCTGCTCACGAGGCGCTAGGCACTTTCCACTTCCAAACCGTTTTGAGGGTATGATGAGTTCGAACCTTTGTTCTTATTAAGTGTTTAAATTTTGGGGATTTAATATTATTTTTTAGCTTAAGAATTGATTTTAGTTGCATAATATGTTATTGGATATTCTTAAGTTTAATAATGCAACTAGAAATTATTTTAGGTCCTTAAGAGTGTAAATTGGGAATATTTCAAGTCATAATTTAAGTCCCAAAATCAAAATTTTGGAGAGGAATAATTCAGGAGCTAAATGCACCCCTAGTTTTCATTTTTACACCCCGTTTCTGCAATTGGACCCTCCATTTCTGAAAAGGAATATTTCTGGAGTTAAATGCACCTCTAGTTTTTATTTTCCACACCACTCCGGAAATTGAGTCCTCTAACTCTATTTTGCACCCCTTCTTTTTACTAATTTGTACTCCTAATATCACTTAAACTCCAATCAACCAGATTATGCCACGTGGCAATCCTCCACTTACTAAAATAACCAATTAAAGCTTGCCACGTCCTCAATCCTCCACGCACTAAAATAACCACTTAAAACTTGTCACGTCATCAATCCTCCACTCACTAAAATACCCAATCATAGAATGACACCTCATCACCTTCTTTCCTTCACACAATCAGAAACCCTAACCCTAATTTATCCTCCTCTCTCACCCTCACCATGCCGCAGTCGCCGCGGCCAACGCCAGCCGTCACTGCACCGCCATCGACTTCTTCCTCTACGCCTGCAACTCGCCGGAATAGTCCCCCTTTCCGTCGCGCCACCGCCGTAGTCATCTACCGCAACCCAAACAACCTCCATTACTTTTTCGTCGCACCTCCCTCTTCTTCCATCATCACGCTGCCAAAACCTCCATGGACGCACCACTCGAGCTCGAAAAGCCTTCATACCTCGTGCTTGTAACTCGCCAAAGCAAACCTAGAACCACCGACAACACTACACCAACGCGCACCAACACCTGTGCCAACCTCTATTGGTGGAGCACGAGTCCTTGAACGCGTTACAGCACCTGCACTCACACCTCACCTTCTTCCTTGCAGGAACCGCCGTGCTCGACGTTGCTGCCACACGAAACCACCATATTCGCATTTGTACTCGCCGTGCTCGACGTTGCTACCACACTAGAAACTCCAACGGCACCTGCATCAACATCACCACCTTCTTTCTCTCGTTTAAATCACCATGGTTGCACCATCGTTGCACGACATCGAGCTCCTCGGAACAGTTTGCGCATGCACTCATCCATAATAGTTTCGCGGACCCAGCACCTTCGGCGTTTCCACTACCACCGCGTCAACCACCCTAACCTTCGTGCAACCACTCACGGCAGTCAAACCCTAATGGAGAGAGAGAGAGAGAGACTACTCTGACACGTGGCAGCCTCTCATTGGATTATCAAAGAGTCAAGACTTGTCATCCAGGAAACTTTGGGCAAGGGCGGGTCAATGTTGGTCAAATAGGCTATTTAGCGATAATTTTTGGCAGACGGTTCCTCTACAGGAACCTATAATGGCCTAGAAAGGAAAGAGTCGTCTGGCGGCAGTTCATTGTCAGCCAGACAGTTTCTAGAATTTCCAGAAATACTAGCTTTAAATGGAATAAAATAATTCATGCATAATCATACTATACTTAGCATGCCAATCAGACTTAGAATAAAATTAACGCGTAAAGCTCCCCTGACCTGGATTCCTTCGCTTAAACTCTGGGTTCTTGGTTTCTGCTTTTATCAGAATGGATGCCCCTTGTTTTCCCACGTTAGCTCTCCTTCTCACTCAATTCACAAAACACTTCTCCAATTTTCGTACTCTTTTCACTATGCAACAATGGCATCACAAAAAACCTTCCTTTTCACTCAAAATTTGACTTTTAGCGATGCCTTAATGGTAGTTTAATGTGCTAAAACGAAAATGGCTTAATGTTCATGATAATTGCCATTCAAATAGTCATTATGGACTATTTTTCCAGCCTCCCTTAGCAGCTCATTCATCTAGGGTTTTCTCTACCCTTTCACCTTCATGCGAAAACTAATTTTAGCAAAAAAGGAAGTTTAATTTAGAGTTACTAAGATTCGAACCCATAAGCATGCCAATATTAATTCCATGCCTAACCATTCAACCAATTCATATTTCATGATGGTTATTACTCATTTAAGAATATAATATCACGCACCATAATCAACATATTATATAATACAATTACATAATTAAAAGTAATTATAAATTCAATAGCACATAAATGACATACATAGGACTCGAACCTAAGTCCTCTCAACACAACCAAGTACTCTCAACCACTTGAGCTAGTACTTTTCCACATCATATCAATCAATAATTAATGGCTTAAAGGCTCTCACTACCCACATTTATTAATTAATTATTTATTTAATTAATTAATTTTCACGGGTCATACATCATTCACTCCACAAGGTTGAGAAGATATATTGGTAGTTGCCATTGGACGTCTAGATAATCCAAGATATGTCTGTGGTGTTAGACGAGGGGTAAGCATCAAGCAATTCTTTCATATTTATCCTCGACGGGTTACTTTAGCACAACTTAGTAAATAAGATAAAAAAGTGTTGACAAATGAGACAAATTTATTTCTAGAATTGAAGAACGAATGATTGTTAGAATGAATGATTACTAGCATCCTTAGGTTTTTCTATTCAAGCTTCACATATGAGGCCTACTCCAAGTGTTGCTAGCACAAAGGGAAATTCTCCTCTTCCTGCAGAATCAGGGAATAGTGTTGATGTCCTTATTGATTTTGAACTGTATGTTGATAAACACCCCCATATATTTGGTGGCCTTAGGTAAATCTTAGGAAAAATATATAATTTAGGAAAGACCATCTACCACCAGACTATTAAAGATGTTATGATGCAAATGGTGGTTATAAATGTTAAAGATTCTTTTGTTCGCATTTATGTGCCCACTGAGGAGGTTCAAAAAGTGGGACAAGCCTTAGGGAACTTTATCATTTGGCCAGCCATAAGTTTGGGGAGTGTTGTTTTTCATACTTGCTTTAATTATGTATGTATTTGTTGCAATTGGATGGATATATTATTGTACTAATTTATTTAAATTTTGGAGGGTTCTAAGAATGCAAACGTTGTTACACTTCCACAACCATAATTGTCTCCTCCTCCCCAACAACTTAGTGCAATGATAGTCACAATGGGGAATAAAACTGTCTAGTTAGATATAACTCTTGAATTCACAAACAAGACTGGTACCCCCTTTTTCTTGTATTTCATAAGGATATTTCTGAAATTGTGCTTGGTAATGATCTCTTATGTGCACCAGTTCTATAAGTTGGGAATTTGTAAGTAAGCCTTCATTAACCATAAAGTGTAACATTATTTCTTGATATTGAAGGTATTTGCATCACCTATGCATTGAAAAGAATAATACAAGTATTTATGGATTTCTTGACCTTATTACCATTCAAAGTGTAGGAAATAAATCTGAGGAGGTGCAAAAATGCTTAATAGAGATATTTGATAAAGCCAGCAAAGAGGTGTATTTAGCATTTTGCATAAGTAAGTACACAATTTTTGAATTATAGGTAATTAATTTAAAACTTATTTTTTATTAATATTATTCCAACCCTTAGGGGTCACTGGCAGTAGCTAGTCATTCTTCCTGGTTGTTCTCTTCTGGTTCTCTTGTGTTCCTTACATTAGAAAGTTAACACATTAGCCATCAAAAATATATTAGATGCGTAAGTTTTTTATTATGATTTATTTCCTTATAATATAATTAATATGATTTAATGAATGTCTACTTTTTGTAGGTCTTTGGAAGCTCATTCTTGGTTGTTGGGTGTTCCATCTATATCTAGGAAGAAAATGCAAATAATTGCACCTAACATAAGTTATAAGTCTGACCACAATTTAAGTTCTAATATAAAACATGTTATAATTATTCATATTTAATTAGTAGTATCGACGTCAAATGGGGAGCTATGAATGTGGGTATTACATCATGAAACACATGCACACGATTATATGTACAAACATTACTGATTGATGGAATAAGGAAATAAAAAAAAAAGACTAAACACTTATGTAATTATGAATTACAATATTGTTTAACTCCATTATTTTTTTGTAGCTATTTAATGATTCATCCTCATTTGAAGATAGAGAGATGGAAGACACTAGAACAAAGTGGACTTCCTTTCTTTTGGGTGTTGCTGATAACTTGTTGAAATTTTAGGTTTATAGTAATGTACAATCTTTTGGAGAGTAATTGTAAAAGTTGTAAAGGTTATAGGTTTATGTATATACAATTTCATGTTTTAAAGTTTGGTATACAACTTAACTATATGGAATTGATTTGCATGGGAACTTTTGTTCTGGTGATATGAAATGTATTTACAAGTGAATTGAATGGAGAGGAAAATGGTAAAACAAAAAAAAAATCATAAAAAACAAACAATCTAACATAGTATGACGCATTTTGCATTAGTTGTCATATTAACTTTAAACTTATTATTATTGACTATTGTACCTATTATAGTAGGCCCACTTACTATGGCATGTCTCCAAATACCTATCATAGTAAGTTGGAATTACAATGACAAGTTTTCGAAAATATGTCATAGTAAGTGCACTTATTATGTCAACGTTGTCAAGTCATGCCATGGTAAGTTGAACTTACTATAATTGTTACTCGAATACCTGTCACAGTCAGTCAGACTTATTATGACACATTTTTGTGGTGTCATAAAAAGAGTGCATTTTCTATGACTCCAACAATTATGACACCAAAATACCTATCATAATAAGCCCTTTTTACCTATCATGACATGTCTTGTGTACAATAATGGGATTATGAATATAAGGCTTTAAGATAAACTAAAATGGTCCTAAAATGACAATGAAATAATGCACGAAAATATATTTATAGTTGAACTCAAAACTAGTCCAAAATGTATGGTTCACAACTATGAAAACAAAGATTTAATCTCCTACAATGGATTCTAATGAATGAAAATCACACACACACACACACACACACACACACACACACATATATATATATATATATATATATATATATATGCATATAAAATGTAAACAAATGTATATAAACATGTTTGGAACTTTAGTAGTACCTAAATCTCCTAAGATTGGGCTATACAGATTGATTGTCCTAAATAAAATTGCTAAGATCATGTCTGCACTAAAGATGATTTGCATGATCACATGCTAATAATATGGAATGATAGTTGCATGTAGATTCTGTTATCACACCAAGATCTCATTAAGTTGAGAGGCACGTTCATGTGGTGATGGGGCTCACTTTTCTGTTGGTGTGCAAACTTCTGCAATTGTGTGGAGGTTCGATGAAAATCTTATGGTGCCTAATTTTTGCCCTCATTTAATATTTAAATTTGGGGATTTAATTAAATTTTTTGTGCTTAAGGATTGATTTAATTAGGATTTGTGATTATTGAATTTATTGAGTAAATTTTGTAAAAATGGCGTAAAAATTGATTTTAGTTGCATAAAATATTATTGGATATTCTAACGTTTGTTAATGCAGCTGGAATTTATTTTTGGTCATTAATAGTGTGGATTTGATATATTCAAAGTTACAAAATAAGTCCAAAATCAGGAAATTCTGGAAAAGAACAAATCAGGAGCTAAATGCACCCCTAGATTTTATTTGCACACTCCTCCTACAAGTGGACCACAAAAACCTGTTCTGCACCCCAATCTTTACTAAGTAGCACCCCTCCTACCATTTAAACTCCATTCACTCAGAACTGCCATGTGGCAATCCTCAACTTTTAAAATTGGCCAACCAGAACAAGCCACGTGGCAACAATCCTTGCACTAACAAGTTGTCCACCATCATTCTCGTCGGCAACCTTCACGCATCCACCACAGATCTGCAGCAGAACCTCCTTGCACTTGCGAGCTAGAACCATCGTTCAACATCTACACCTTGCATCATCTTCTTTCGTGAGTGAGAACAAGCCTTAGAACAGCAGCGGAAGCCATAGCCACCATTGCGGAAGAAGAAGAACGGGCCACCATCACCACCGCAAAACACCATCACTGCAACACCAGATTTGCGCAACAGCACCACCATAGCAGCACCTTCACGCCATTCCTGCAACTTTTAGAACCAGTCACGACCACCACGAAATCACTGCTGGCAGCCACCATTACGAACCAGCTCAACCACCGCCACAGATCGAACCAAATGCAGACCGCAACGCGCTACCATTCTCGCGCACCACCATGACCATCGCTGGCAGCAACACGCACCAGCAGATTCTCACGCGAGCCATACCAGAAACGCGAACACCATGGAAGCACCTCCATCACCTTCGTGCCTTGCGTCGCAACAGCCAGATAGGAGAAGAAGTACTTCGCCAGAAAACACATCGCGAACCACACCGCCACGTGTCAGCATCTGATAGGGCAGTCAAACTGGTCAATAGGTCAACTGGTCAAAGCCAGTAGTCAACTCTGGTCAAAACTGCAAAAATAGTTAAATAAGAGTGGCAGAATTGGAAATTGGACAGAAATTAAGTTGCTAATCTATTAAATAAAAATAAAAGATTTTAGCAACCGATAGATAAAGCCCAAAGTCCAGTTGAAGCCTATATAAAGAGACTTAAGGGAGTAGAAGTGACACAACTTACAACTTAGAACTCTCTAGTTTTGGCATTCACCGTCATCCATCACGTCTCTTATTCTCTCTTTTCTTTTTATATTTCTTTCCTTCATATCATCATGTATTCCATCAAAGCCATGGAGGGCTAAGCTTTTAGGGTTGATTCCACTGTAATTTCTTAACTGGATTTTGAGGTTAGATGAATTTATGTGTTTGTTATTTTTATTATTGTTGTGGTTTTTGTTTATCTATGTCCTTTGCTTCTTAATCGAATAGAAAATAATGATTTTAAATCTACAGGCATGCTAATCATATGAGGTAAAAGGTTTTTAAATTCAATTGAGACTTTACTTTGATTTTATTTAGAAACTTTCATTTGATTAAATAAGTTTTTGCCAATAATTGAGACTCTACTTTGATTAGAGGTAATTACTTTAACTAAAATTAGTCAAGACTTTACTTTGATTAATTAAGTTTTCTATTTGGTGAAGAAATAAAGGAATAGAAATGATTAGGCATAGTAAAATTTAATTGAGACTGTACTTTGGTTGAATTTACTATGGATAATCTAAAAATCCTCACTTTTAATTGAGACTGTACTTTGATTAAAACTGAGAATGCCAACAAATGAATTGAGACTTTACATTGATTGATTTGTAAATCAACAACAATAATTAATTTAACAATAATCTCTAGATAACCGATGAAGAATCCTATTTTGAAAGAGTAGTGGAATTGACCTATTTACTATTCACTACAACAAAAATAATTTTTACTAGAGGTTATTTATGGCATTTCCGGGGGTTTTAACCCCCGTTAAAGGAGTTTCCGGCGGTTTGTTTTTCTCCTAGAAAAACCAGCTTCGTTAACGAATTACCGGCGGTTTTCACTAACCCCAGGTAAAACAGCACTAACCCCTGGTAAAACAGCACTTACCGGCGGTTTTGAAACCTCTGGTATTTACCGGCGGTTTCAAATCCCTGGTAATTACCGGCGGTTTTAAAACCCCTGGTAATTACCGACGGTTTGAAAACCCCTAGTAATTACCGGCGGTTTTAAAACCCCTGGTAATTACCGGCGGTTTTAAAACCCCGGGTAATTATCGACAGTTTTAAAACCCCTGGTAATTACCGGCGGTTTTAAAACCCCTGGTAATTATCGGCAGTTTTAAAACCCCTAGTAATCCCTGGTATTTTCTGAGGTTTTTAAACCCCTAGTAATTACCGTCAATTTTAGAACCCTTGGTATTCAATGTGGTTTTGTAACTCTAGTACCTATTTCTTGTATGTAGTTTTAAATCCTTTATACCGTATAATAGTACTGAAAGTTCATTTTTTACCCCTACAATGCAATTCATTATTTATTAATGTTTTTACT
>Ga0214543_1007938_pt1 | contig 17775 bp, 8 predicted proteins | sample CNSS2metaG_FD_160094 | JGI IMG/M metagenome (GOLD analysis project Ga0214543, IMG submission 160094) | Root nodule microbial communities from cowpea collected in UCLA plant growth center, Los Angeles, California, USA - CNSS2 | ecosystem: Host-associated > Plants > Roots > Nodule | place: USA... | reverse complement strand
GAGTATAGGTTCATTACATCCAACCCCAATGAAGGAGGAGTTTAGTCACTCCTAAGCATCTAGAACAAAGGATGGATGAATTTGATGGAATGGATGAATTGTTGTGAAGTCTCCTTGCCCTAGAATGACGCTTTTTCGTCTCCTTTCTGGTTCTGTCGCGTCCCCACACTCCAGCACCCAGTTTCGTGTAACTTTTCGAAACTATAACCACTTCAGAAAACCGTCTTCTCGCTGGGTGAGATGACTTACTCGTTGGGCGACCAGTGATTACTCGCTGGGCGAAAGAGCACACTCGCTGGGCGACTGGTCCATTTCGCTGGGCAACTAGATCCTGACAGAATAACCTTACTTCTTCTCCAATCCTTCACTTTCCTATACAATAATCTCAAAGATAACACAAAATATATCTAACCTAAAAGAACCTAAAAACAACCTAAAACTTCCCACAAAACACATGATTAAGTACAATTAAGAGGTCCAATAAAATAGCAATAATAAATATTTTTCATACTTATCAATTTCTAACTTCAAATTTTCTACGACATATATATGATTTTAATATAATGGATTATGTTTATAAGAAAAATAAATATTTATGATATATTTAATTATGTTAAAATCATAATCGATTACATTTATAAATACTTTATTATCATTATTTAAGTTTACGTAATCTATTACCATTGTTCTAATAGCTATATTATCAATATTCTTTTGTATATATTTTAATATTTTAATAACATAAATAATAAAAATAAAAATATTAAAATGAGATAAAATAATTTAATATTTTAGTAATGTATGTTTCTATTTTATTAAATTAAAATTAAAAAAATAGATTTATTTCATCTCAAACTACATATTGATTTTTTTAATTTTATAATAATAATAATAATAATAATAATAATAATTATTATTATTATTATTAGTATTATATAAATAATAAAGGAGAGAGAGTAGATTAACAAAACACTCATTTTTATTTTTATTTTTCACTCTTATGTCCTTTATCTTCCGTTCTTTCATTTTCTATTTCTCAAATTTATTTCCATTTCATGATATTTCAAAATTTAATTGTACCACCAAAAATTGAGAAGCTAAGAAATATTTTTAAAATAGAATAAGTTTCTAAAGAATCATTTTTCTCTATTTTTTTTATTATGGTTATCTTTTCTTATATTTGGGAAAAGAATTTCAACCAGAAGATAAAACTTGATGTATTCTTCATGTCATCTAATAATCATGTTCACTTACTATTATTTTAAGCAATCAGTTTTGAGTTTGTCATAATGTCATACCATATACCAAACTTTATTATGCATTGAACATATCTCAAAATTTTATTATTCCAAAGTGAATTCGATTTTATCTTTGCATGAGTCTTGATACAAGATTTGCAACAACATAATATCTAGTCTTTGAAACTCTCATATAGTATGTCTCTGATTAAACTCATGCAGTATGATGCGTTAACTTTTAGTGCTTCATCATCTTCTTTTGTATCTCTTCGTTTTTTTTTTTCACTAATGGAAAAACCATACATCTTTATATTCTTTAGTAAAGACTTAATATATTTCTTTTAATAATATATCTTCTTTATGTTGTCTTATTACTATGACAAGAAAGAAATTTAACAAGTCAAGATTGTTCATCGTGAATATTCTTATCATGTATTCTTTAAATTCCATTGCCATCCTCATATTGTTTATTGTGTATATAAAATAATCTACATATAAAAAGATGATAAAAATATCATACCAACATTAAATCTTGATGTACATTATTCACTCAGTTTTGATCTTCCTGAATTCTTAATTGGTAAAATACTTAGCAATTGTGCAATTGTGTTATACAATGTTTGAGAAATCGTACATAATTTCTCCTATACCTAACACTTTAGTTTCGTTGTCTTTATTTTGTGGTTGCTTTATTTATATTATTTTTTAAGAGTACCATTTAGAAAATTTGATTTGATTTGATACTTAATTGACAAAAATTTGAATCTTTTTGTCCAATAAAAGTTATCAAAACTAAATATACCGAGGGAATGGAGAAATGTATCATTGTAGTTAATTTCAAGTTGTTGCAAATATCCTTCAACACTAATTTGTTTTATTTTTTTGTATTATATCATTAGGATTGAATTTACTTTGTAAACTCATTTGGAAGTGATAAAGTGGTCTAGTGGTCGAAAAGAAGGGAAGCAAGGAGAAGGTTGTGGGTTAAATTTTTCCTAATTAGTTTAATATAGTTTAAAAGAAATTATGAAAGAAGTTGTAAGTTCAACTCTCCACTAAAAAACAAAAAATTAAATTACGTCTATTCAAAAACTTATAAATTATTATTCAATTTGACTGTCTTTCCAAAAAACTTATTGAACTCACATAAATTACATTTTTTTTCTCAATTATTTCTTCATATAAGAATTTTAAACTTTTTAGATATTCTAAAGTAATTTTTTTTATTTAATAAAATAAACTAAATTATTCTAGAAAAATATTATCAAAACAATTAAAGAAAAAACATATAAGGCACAAGTAAGATTTTGTTTGTAATTTTTTTTTCATTTACCACTCATCTTATTCTTATGAATTTTTTAGATGATTTAAAATAGGATAAAATGAAATAAAATTCTTTTGTTTTATCCTGATAAACATTTTATAATACGCAAAATATAAGATATTTTACCATATCTTGAGTAATTTTTTCATAAAATGAAAAATAACAAATACAAGACATCTAATTAACAAAAAAGATAACAAATATATAAAAATTTAAATATTAATTCCATTTCTCAGAATACCAAAAATCTTAAACATCACATGTATGGATCGTTTATTTTGTGTTAACATGTTAAACAAGGTTCTCCTCCTCCCACTACTTCTTCATCTCCATGAAATTGAAATCCAATTACAAAAGCAAAATCAACCAAACCCTTATCTATTTAACCACATATAACTCTACTCCTAACCCTAATTTCCATTTTTGTTCTTTCTTTCTCCGGTTAAAAAAAAAAAAAAAGCTGAGGACCTCCCCAAACTTTGCAAACATGCAAATTCAGCACCACCAAAACCTAAATTTGAAGCATCCAAAATCACCCCAATCTCTTTATCCACCGATTCATCACCCCCAACATCAAAAATAGAAACAAACCCCATTTTTGTTCTTCCCCAAAACCAAAAAAATCCAACCTTTTCCCAATCTCCCTGTTTTCACCATCACAACCATCACTCCCCCAAAATCTCTTCTTTCTCCAAACCCAAATCCCCTAAATCCAAGTCAAGAGAATTGAACAACCAAAAGGAAAAAAAAAAATAAAAAATTGAAGCTTCCCACCTTCAATGTGGCGATCATGGAAAAAATCAACGGTTCAAACAACACCCTCTCCCTCCTTCTCTTGCTCTTCCTTTAAAGACATCCAAAACCTTTGCCTCGACGAACACCAACAACGCCAAAACCAAAACCAAAACCAACAACAACAAAACCAACACCACGAAGACAAACCCACTCCTTCTCATTCTCGCTCAAGAAAACCCTCCGTTTTCCACCGAGTTCGCATCGCCAACTCGCTCCTCCGATCCTGGTCAACTCACCACCACTCACAACCCTCCTCCAAACTCCACCGATCCCGCTCCCACCCGCCCCCACCCGAACCCGATGTCTTCCTACCCGAAAACCAACCTCCCATCTTTTTCCCCGGCACCGAAGACCGCGTGGTGGTCTACTACACCACCCTCCACGCCGTCAGATCCACCTTCGACGCCTGCAAGAGCGTCTTCTCCATCCTCTGCGGCTTCCGCGTTCTAATCGACAACCGTGACGTCTCCATCGACTCCGCCTTCGCCACCGAACTAAACCACCTCATGGGCCTCCGGCGGGCCGAGTTGGACTTGCCCCGTATTTTCATCGCCGGCAAGTACATCGGTGGGATCGAAGACTTGAGATACCTCAACGAGATCGGCGAGCTCAAGAAGCTTCTCCAACGCCTTCCCGCAGCGGATCCCACCGAGTGCCCCACGTGTGCCGCTCACAGGTTCATTCTCTGCGACAAGTGCTGCGGTAGCAGAAGACTCTTTGTCGATAACAAACTTGGCTTCAAAACCTGTTACCTCTGCAACGAAAACGGTCTTCTCAGGTGTCCTTCTTGTCTTTCCAATGCACCAACCCCATTATAATTCCCCATTTTTAACTATTTAGATTTTCTTTTCGTTCTGTAACAAGAACATTATGTATAGGCCCATTTTTCTGGGGATCGTAGATAGATATAGATAGATACCAATTTGTATGTATATGTGTGTGAGTATCTCTTGTAAGCTCTTGGGTATGTGTTCATTCCCCTGTATCCAACGCCACAACGACTTCATTGTGGTTTCCAATTTCATTTTGTACCATTAATATTACTATGCTTTCTTCTTCTTCTTCATTTTCTTATTACTCCACAGTCATAAAATTGATTTATAATCATTTTCTTCTGCCTTGGGGTATTCAAAACTTGTATTCATTGCATGCTTTTGATCTTATCAGTCTATACTTCATTCTTCAATGATAAAACACTCTAATAATATGATTAACTTCACGACAACAAAAAAAAAAAAAAAAACTATAAACCAAACTTATGATTGCATCTCCATAAATGCTACTTTTGTTGAACAGAGATGATGAAGCCAACATACTACTTCATTGTGCTTTTTCTGGGTAACTCACAATTGCTACTAACACCATAAGAACTGAAAATAGTACAGTTATTTTTGTTTTCTCAACCATCTATCTATTTCAATCATCAGTCTTTTATCTTTAATTTTAAGTAAAATTTAATATTTTACAAAAAAATATGTCAATATTTTAAAATTGTCTTGCATCACAGTTTAAAATATTTGTTATGAATCTACAAACCAATTTATAGATTAAAAATGTATTTATTTATTGTAATAAAATTTATATATTAAACAACTAGTCATTATGAAAGAAAAAAAGCACTATAATGTGCAATGCTTAAACCAAAATGTTTGGTACAATATAAAAATAAGTATTACTGTGGTAAAATAATTGATAACTGGATTATTTTTATTAAAAACATTATAAACACTAGACATAGATAGACTAAAATTCATTATACATAAAAAATAAATAAATATAGTTGACACCATACGTTTGTACGTTTTCAACCTATGACTTTTTTTATCGTGAAACTTTTGACTTTCACGTGAATGAACAAATAGCACTCATAATTTTAAATTTGATATATTATAATTACCTTAAAAAGGTATTAACTTAGCTGATACTTTTTTATGATAAAATAAATATTTTAGTAATAGTGTTCTTTTTAGTATAATAAAATAAAATAATTAAAATCATAAATCAATCGTAATTTCGTCGAGCATAATTCTTTACTCATTTCAAACAATTCCTTAACTTATAATATACTTGTTTAAACTCCTATATCAATTTTATAAACTACCATAAGAAAAAATATAAAAATTTAGTCACTATTCTAAATTATATTCAAAACTCAATATACAAAAAAAATCTATAATTCACATTTATAATTTAGTTGTCACATCAACATGTTAATAATATCATTCAATTTAAAACATGTCAAACAATCATTTATTATGAAAAACATAATAACATTTAATAATTATATTATAATAATATTTTAAATAATAATATTGTATTTAACAATTAAATCTAAAAATTGCTCTAATTGGCACTCAATAAAAATATATAATATTTATAAAGAATTAAATTTAGTCTCAATTTAAAAATGACAAAATTGCTCTAATTTAACCAAAATTGGGACTAGATTGAATAGAAATAACGATATAGAGACCGAATTGAACAAAAATAATGAATATAGAGACTAAATTGAATAAAAGAAAATAACACAATCACAAATTGACATGTGGCAGAATTGTATCCTGACATGTGGACAATGTTTTTAAAATTTAAAAATTTTAAAAAATTAAAAATTAAAAAATAAATATTAAAAATTAAAAAAATAAGAGGTGACATGCACTGTTCACTCACGTTAACTGCTTAATCATCCTTAGTAAAAATGATCAAATTGAACAAATACAACGAAAATAGAGACCAAATGTGTATTTAAGTCTTAACATATCAAACTCTTAGTTTAAGAAGTGCCAAATCTAGTCAATCAAAGGGTTCATCAAGGGCTTCACATCAACAACATCAAAAACTCATATTTCATTTACCATTTGATTGGTGAACATGATCAATGGATCTCAATAAGCATTTTCTCTTACATTCGAGAACTCAAACAAATTACACCAGTACAAAACATATCCTTTGAAATCAATTAAGTCATGTTTACCAATCCATAAAATAACTTCTCAACCAAAATCTCAAATTACACATATCATCTTTTTCTTTTATCTAAATTCCTCAACCAGCAAGTTCATACTTTAACAACATCAAACAAACGAAATCACTTCATGCATCAGTTCAAACATTCATAAATCAGAATTTCATCCACAATCTCATTCAACAATTTGCATCAATCCAAATTCAGATACATGTCAATGCTCCACAGATCAATTAATTATTTCACCGAAAACATATCTATACAACACTCACTCAGAGCTATAACAAATGTTCAATTCCTTCAATTATAACACATTTTTTAAAGCATATAACTTCCCTTACCTTAGAAAACAACCCAACAACTCGAAAAGCCCCAAACTGCCTTCAAACTCACAAACTTTCTACTTCAATCTACAGATATCGAAAACCTGTCAGATTGAGCCAAAAAAGCTTCTAATTAGCAAAGAGTAAAATTAAAGACTCTAGAAACACATGCAACCCGATTAAACTTGCACACACTACCAAAACAAATTGGACATCAAAGAACGTTGAAATTTTGACTTACTCGAATGAAAATTTTGTTGGATTAGAATTGAAGAGGGCTTCGCGGAAAACGTAATCTCTGTCTCTCATCAAGAAAAAAAAAACGAGATTTGAGTGAGGAGAATGAAGAAGAATCTGAGGTTTTTAGGGAAGGTGCTCTGAGGAAGAATGTGTCTCCTAACTTTAAAAGTGGTTGGTTTTGAGTCTTTCTAATAAAAACAATTTTATATTTTATAAGATTTTTGCATCAATCAAATATTTAAAAAAATATGATTTTCAATAAATACTTGTATGAATTATTTTTAACTCTTATATCAATTTTTATTTATTAATTTTAATTTAATTTCTAAATTAAATATTTCTATTTTAAAAAAGAATTAATGATTAAAATAACAATAAATCAATCATAAATTTAATTTATATTTATATATTTAATTTTTATTATAAATTCTTAATTATAACTAAACCATTCCAAAGACTCGTCAAATTATCACTTGAATTTGGAGTACGAATATTCACATCATATAGAGTCTTTAAAAAAAGATAATGAGCACCAATATTGACGTTCGTAAAGGAAAAAAGTAAAATAGGAAACCGGATGTCGAACCTAAGGTATAATCTAAAAGTTAAACGTAATAAACTACAAATTAAAAAAATTACTTAGGTGTGGATGTGGGGGAGAAGACACTTGCGGATGTGGACAAGAGTCTCACTTACGGATGTGAATATGGAGTATAGGCGCGCGCTATGTTAGTGGGCTAAATTGAAGACAAAAGGCCCATGAGATAAATATAAAACGTAGAATTAATAAAGAGATCAAGAGACCAAGTAATTACTGATGAATTTTCATTAAAGATATTATTATTTTTTATTTACTGTTTTTTTTATCAACAAAAGTTAAACTTACGACCTTTCTATTTGTCCTTCTGAGTTCACTAAAGTAACTTTATTTCTCTCAACCAAGTAAATGCATACAAAAGAGTTCTTCTATGCATACACATATATATTAATTATTTTAATGAAGTTTATAAACACTATTTTTTAGACGATTCAATTTAGTCCATTGTTTAAGAAAAACAAAATTCAGTTTACTCTCTTAATGTACCATTTGTGTTGAATTAATTGTTAGAAACTACTTTATTCATTGGTTTGGATGTAGACCAAAAGTTAGTCGTAATTACTAAGTGAGGCGAAACCTATAATCCAATATTAGTAGTAATCTAGTTTAGGTCACAACTAGATTTGGTGACTGCATTAATTCAGATTTTAAATTTTGGGACTTAGATAAAGAAAAAGGTAAGTAAGACTGGACTGAACGAAGTCTATTGGAGTATTAGCGAGTAAAAGGGAAAATAGTCTAAAAACATCTCACCAAGTTCACTAATGATATACATAATAATCAGAATTTAGCTAAAACTATTAATTAAACTTGGTTTTAGACTATTCTCGAGGATGATAAGATTCGAGAATAAATTCATTCAGTTTTATCCGAGGTTGGTTTTAGACATTTAATTGAGTCTAAGTCAAACAAAAGAAAAATAAAAAGGTTAAGCACAATATAAAAAAAATACATAAAATTATTGTTTTAAGATTAAGATAGATTTGTATTGTGTATTCTCAGTGAGATAAGACATTTAGGTTTTTTTCATTAAAAGATGTCTAAATAGCTCCTTTTGTTTATGATAACTATTTTGAAAAGATGCGTTCTCAAAAATTCATTATTAATGAATAATGAGTCAACTTTAGGAATTATAATTTCCTCTTGAATCCAAATAATGATTATATTTTCTTGTTATATATTATTCGACTTAATGTAAACTCAAATTCATACTTAATTTGTAATAGTATTTACTATTCTCCTTGCACTTAACGATTTCATAAGATTCATATTAAATCATAGTGCATTGATAGGTGATTTAAAAAATAGTGATTAAATTGAATTTGCTTTCTATCTCCGAATATGGCCTAATCAATAAATATGTTAGACCTTTTCCTTCATTCTTTCTTTCTAATTATAGCTGGACTATTTCGAAAGATAAAGAGTGCTTAGGCAATGTGAAAAGAATTTAGTTCTTTTTCAAGTTTACATATTTATTGAGAATGAATTTCAAGTTTGTCTAATAATGAAAAGAAGTCTTATATAAAACACTATTGGACCAAGTGATGGACGTTTTTGGTGGAGAAGTGGAAGGAGATCCATGAAGAATGCTTAGGATGAGTTGAAATGCAATGGAATTGGAGAAGAAGGTGAAGTGAACTCTTGAAAATGGAGGATTGATGAAGATGAAGATAAGAAATGGAGCTATGATATGGAAGGAGGCCAGAGGAGATGTTGGAGAATGATAGCCAAGTCATTAAAATCTTAAAATATATGTGAGTGATTTCTTTAATATATGTATAAGGGTTAAATGTATTTTTAATGCTTTAACTTTTATGCAAAATTAGATTTTGTCTCTATCTCAAATTTGGAATATTTTTATCTTTAAACTTTATCAATAAATAAATGTAGTCCTCGTGATTAGACAACATTAAATATTTGCTGATATGACAAATTGTGTTATCACGTGACACATATATGTTTGTGTGTTACACATGTGTTCATGTTAGTACATGATACACGTGGTAACACTTTGAAGATAAAAATGATCCAAGATTGAAAATAAAAATGAAATATAATTTCACATAAAAATTAAAAAATTAAAAAAATATTTAACACTATTTATAAGGTTATGGGTATGTGTTAATGAAGTTGGTCATGTTTTGGACTACTGGTATTGTTTCAACCATGTTATATCTGTTTTTGTTTTCGGTCCTGGTCTTTCTATTATTCTTCTTCGGGCCTATACCTCCCTCTTTGCATTCCACAATGACAAAATATTTGTTTCGCTAGTGAATAAAAATACAAAATAAATTAAGAAATATTAAATTATCTTTAATATATATTAAGAAGTAACAGGAACAAGTATTTTATTATTCATTATTGTTGAATTTTTTTTTTCTTATATGGGTTATAGGATTATAGTCATCGAGAGATTGTATATATTTCATATGGATTCTAAAATCACTATTGGGTGTATATATTTCATATGGTTTGGTTATATTCATTGAGAGATTGTGATTCTATATATATGACATTGATTTTACACATATAAGTCATTTGACACTACTTTTACCCAAAAATCTTAAGACAATGAGATTATGGACCTTTCATCTTATATAGTGTTTAACTTTGACTATTCTATCCAATGTGGTACTTTGATTCACACTTAAATTATTCCAACCATTAATGATATGAATATCATGTTATCTAATGAGCTAATATTGTTATAGGATTTTATTGAAGTATAATAAAAAGAAAGTGATCAAGATAAATTAATTAATAAGAAATATTAACCATTAACCATTTATTTAGAATTTGATTTTATATATTTTTATTTTATTTTTATTTTTCACATGTGAAATTGATTTTTTTATATTAAAAATGTTTTTTTTAAACTTATACTTTATGATACAACTCAATTAAATATGTTTTTAAAAAATAATTAATTTGCATTAATATTACTAGCAAAAACACACATATTGTCGCGCATGTGTTCGTATTTTTTAATTTTGGTAAAAATATATAATTAATTTTTAAAATAATTATTAAATGTAAAATTAAAAAAAAATGTGAACAAAATAAGTTTTTAAAATAACGGTTAAATATAAAAGAGATTTTTAGAATAATGGTTGAAAATAAACTCTTTATAAAATAATAATTAAGGATAAAAATGAAAAAACAAAATGTGAACACGAAAGAATATATCTCTTTACATATTGTTATAGATATTATACAATTTTATTAAAATTGAACATTTTCAAAATAATTTTATTTAAAATAAAAAAAATTGTAAATAATGTCCATGAATAGTCACAATTATAAAAAAATCTAGAAATATTTCTTTTTTAGATACCGAACAAGTAGGAGGATAAGTAAGGAGACAAACTTTTTTAGACAAAATAGCAAAAATGTAAGACCCCTCTTACCTCACTACCCCTTCCTCTTCTTACCTAAATATCTCTCTTCTCCACTTCCTTTAAATGTTATCTCTTTCTTAACACAAATGCTAATTGAATAACATAGGATCATTTTCAACAAATCAAATTTTCAAACGGAGTAAACTCTTTTTTCTCTAAAGATATCATTTTCTTCCTTTTCTTTTAGATTTATTATTAATCTTTGTAGAGTTAGTTGATAAAAATTATTCTATCTATTTGGTTAAACATATATTGAGATTTTGTTATATTTGGATATTTTTTTAGATATCTAAATTTTGAGTAGTTATTCTCTTTGAATTAAAATTTTATTTGGAGTAAAGAATTACAATTAAGAGAAAAGTTATTTATGTTTTTAACAGAACCTTAGAATAAATGATCAACATATGATGGTGACTTTGTCGCAAGGTTTTTATTTTGATGTAATTTGTTGAGTGTGTTATTTTATTTACGTTTTTTATTAATAGATAACTAATTAAAATGCTTTGAATGTAATACTCATGTTGAGAAGTTAATATAGTAGCTAAATTATACAATACAAGTTAAGGCACAAAACTTCTTTAAGCTATGAATACAATTTAGATGAGTATAGTTACTTCATATATTTTTTCCATACATTAATTTATGAATTTGATGTGAATGGTCATATGTGTGTGTATGGTATGGATTGTATTGATAATTTTGAATGTATTTAAAGGTTGTATTTGTTATACTAATTTGGCATTTAATAAAATTGAATTATTTTTGGATTTCTAATAAAAAAATACTTCCTCTTATATACACCTTTCTTATAATTGAAGAATTTATTTACATAAAAACATCATTTAAAACATATGAGTTACTAGTTCTATTTTTCAAAGATCTATTTAAATATTTGCTCGAAAGTTATTAATATTTGTGAGATTCAGTTAAAGAGAAAAAAATGTTTAGATTTGAGTGATGTGAGGGATAAGACCCGTGATGTAAAAGTTTAATGTATAATTTTTGTCCACACAACTTTGAAACCATTAAGGTTGTTGGTTTGAAAAAGTGTAGTGATATAAGTGGAGAAGCAGAAGAAGGTGTTGCAAGATTGAAGAAGAAGAGAAGGTTGTTCCTAAAGCTGAGTGAAGGAATTTTGGCGTAGAAATGAAGCTGTGTCTTACTCATGTTGGGTTGGCAAAGGTCGTAAGCCATTTTCTGCTACAACAGGGAGGTTGTCTTGTCTATTTCTTAATAATCATAATGGAGACTAATCTAGATATATTACTTTAATCAATTTTCAAATGCTCAAGTTTAGGTTACATTAAAGGAAAAATAAAAAATCCATATTTTTATTAATTTTTAAAATAAAACACCATTTTTATGTGATAGCATATTATAAATAATAGGTAAATTCTAAAATAAAACACCATTTTTTCTTTAATTATATATTATTCTTCTTATTCATTCATATTTAAATTTAATGTTGAACTTTTAATTTAAACTCAATCAAACTTGTATATGTGCTACATTGACGCAACATTCTATTCTTCATTGGCTCTTGAACATCTTACTAAGAAGTATATGGATAATCAAGCATCAAAAGAGAAAGATAAAGAGAATATTGAAGATTTAGTAAAATATAGCTAATAACACATACCGTATATACAACACTAGCATGGATGGATGATATTATCTATTGAGAAATTCATTAGAAATTCAAGTGAAAGTTTAAGTGTCACATATTAAGTAAAATTCAGAGAGTTGAACATCATATAAGAATAAAGACCCATAAATTTATTGTCTTAAGGTTTTAGGTTGAAAATATGACAATCCCTTATGTGTGAACCAAACTTATGTTTCATTAGTGTTGTATCTCCCTAGTAATCATCTTTCAAAAGAACCAAAAACCAATCAGAATTTAAGGTTCGCCTTAGTAATATTGAAGGTGGAGTTAACCCCTTATATAATTGATATTTCATTAATGTTATATCCCAATTGGCAGATTTACGATATGACAAAGAGGGACCATGACCCCCTAAATTTTTTTATACTTATATAATTTTATATGTATGTTTTAAAAACTTAATATTTTTAATATATTTTATATTGTAACATTTTTTTATATATTTATATCAATACATAAGAAAAAGTCTTTTTTTATTGTTCACATTTATTTTTTAATTTGAATTTTTGAATATTTTTAAATAAAAATAATTATTTTCTTAATATTATTTTTAAGTGATTATTTGTTTAATTTAACCATCTTTTTATTTAATTATTTTTTAAACTTAATCACTATAAATGAAAATTAATTATAGTAAAATTATAAAATTTATAATTATAATAATAACAATAATTATAATTTTATTATTTTTTATGATCATAAAAAAATAAATCCAATTTTTTTACTAGTTTATATAAAATATTTAGGATTACTCTTTTGGTTTTTATTTTAATTGAAAAATATTAAGCTGGTCCTCTAGTTTTTTTAATTTCAATTTGGTCTCGATTTTTGAAAAAATGATGCAATTTGATCGTTTTTGTTAAATTTCTTGAATTTGATTAAGGTTTTCCATAAAAATTGAAGCTATGAATAATGATGATTTGTTTGTTGATGTAATTGACATAATTTCAGTGTCAAATTTGATGAAAAATCCTTATTTCACTCCAAAAAATTTAACGAAAATGATCAAATTGCATCAATTTTTTAAAAATCGTGATCAATTTGAGACTAGAAAAACTAGATGACCAATCTAACATTTTTGGACGAAAAAATGAACAAAAAGAATAATTCAATCAATATTTTGACACTTCCAAAATATTGAACAAACATCCACCACTATATATCCGTCTACTCATGCTCATGACCCATCATTACCTTAATCATATGTGTTAGATTTTATAACTTTCATCAGACTATTTTCATTTCTTTTAGTTCATTTTCATTTCTTTTAGTTGAACTAGATTAAAAAGAATAATATTATTATTATTATTTTGCTCCATAAATTTGAATATTAAAATACTAATCTTATTTAATTAATTTATAAAAAAAAATCATGTTAAGAAGAAAATATATCCTACCCGTTCATATGTAAATACACATATTTAAATATGTTTTTAGTTTCGATAAGTTATTATTTTGTCTTAATAAAATTGTTTTAACGTTTTTTTATAATTTTAAATTTTTCTTTATTCTTAATAAATGATTTTTTTCCTAAAATTAAAAAATATCAAGAAAGAAAAAGATTAAAAATTTAGAAAAGAGAAATAAAATGAAATCTTAGTTCTTAAAAAAAAATAATTAAGTGTAATTTTGTATGTCCTAGATATATATAATTCAATCAAGTAATTTGTTACTCTATTAAAGGTTTACTGATTATATTTATCTTTTATATAATTAAAATCTACGATAAGTAAATATTGCAATTAAATTTTATGATAAAAAAATAAATTATATTTTAAATTTTCAATTAACTTGTGATATAAGTTACTTTTAACACTATTGTCAATTCTTTAAAAAATATCAAATGTTGATATAAATAATATTTTGTTAAAATACAATAAAATAATGCCCACAAAGTTCTTTGAATTATTATCACAAATAATTATTGTTAGTTTCTTTGTTTATGCTCAAAACCAAACAAAGTATTATTTATTCAATCACAAGAGACTAAATGATTTGAAGAAAAAAAATATTATAGTAACATCGTTTTTTCACACACAGTTAGAATATAGATAAGTCGCAGTCAATATATTTCAAAGGTTCATATAACTTGCTACAAAGTGTGTTCCAAAGATTTTTCAACCCTAAAATTTAGTTTACAATTTTGTTTGATCCCAAAGTTTGTAAAAAAGAAAAAAGGTGAAGATAATGAGCAATGATCTTACATTAACTCTTGTCACTATGGAAGAAGGTTGAATATCATTTTCTCTCATCTACTTGCCAAATGGATCATTACACTTCACATCTCAAACCCAACATGTGCTTCTTTTTTAAGTAATCACATTCTTTTTTTCATTCCCTATTTCCTCACTCATTCTATGACAATGTGACTTCATCTTTTTCAACCCTAATTAGCAAATGTGACTTCATCTTTTTTAACTTACATTCACATAACTTTGGTCCACATGGCACTCACACAATCATACTAATCAAGAGTTTAATAGACTTAATTGTAATTATTGTTATATATAGAAGGCCAGCATATATATACTTTCAATTGTTTATGTCTTGTGCAGGCCTTAATTAGGTACGAAAAATAAAAAATAAAAATCTAAGAAAGCTCTTCATAGATACTCCAATCAAATGATACAAATATGAAGTTGTGTGGAGCAGTTCAAGGTTAATTGTTTTTCTTCTAGTTTAAGGATTTGGATGTGAAATTGGATAGGGACGTTACGAATTTAAGTTTATTACATGTTTGGCTTATTATATGCGTATACTATTGTTTAGGCTTTTTGATTATTTAAAATTTAATCTTATAACATGTTTGGCTTGTTTTATGTATACTTTTAATATGAATTGGTCTGTGTAGTTAAGTCCACGGTTGTAGATTCTAGAAAAGCTAGTTGAAGTTATTTTCAGGTGAATTGGTTGTGGGAGGGTGATTTATTGAAAGTTTAACTCAAATAGTACATATTATCATAAACTGAATTCTGAATTTTGTTATCTTTTACAATTTTTTTTTTCTTGATTAACTCATTTTCGTCAAACATCATTGACATCAATCACATACAATTTTTTAATGGACCTTCCTTGATACCTTGATAAGAAAAGAAACTTATAAAAGTAATTTTCTAAATATAATTAATAAAATCAAATCTTATGACAACCTTTTTAAATTAGTATAGATCTAGTTTTTTTTTTATTTATATTTGGGAAGAGTATAATATTTTATATTTATTCCATATAAGTTACTTTTTTTATTATATAAATATATTATATCTTTATTTCTATAAGTTGCATTTTTCGGTATATAAATAAATTACATCTTTATTTCTAATTCATATTATTAACATGACAATTTTGATTATCGGACATTTCTCATTTACAAGACGCAACCATTTTTTTTTTTTGCCTTAATACTTGTTGAACAAACAATTAAAATAAAATGTTTTAATATGTGTGCTCTACATGCATGAAAATAAAGTGTTCAACACATTATAGTTTGTGATAGAATTTTAGTAGTTTATATAATGCGTTTCGAGCATGAATCAATTATATAAGAGATTTAACATTATTTTTAATTAAAAATTTTAATAATATGTTTGGATAACACATTTTAAGATAATGTTTTTTTTAAAATTTGAAATGCTTTGTGATAAATATGTTATTGGATATAGAATTTTGAAAAAAATAAATAAATTCTAGAATTTTGTAAGAGTAATTGATTTTCTTAAAATTAAAGAATTTTAATTTTTACCTAAAAAGTATCAATTTAAAATCTTTCATTTTCTTAAATTTATATTCAGTTTTCGTAATTTGGATTGACCCAAGTCTACATTGATTCAACTCAACATGATATGGGATTAACCCAATTTAGTTTAGCGTCTGGACCTGATATCTCAATCTAACACAAACTCAACTAAACTTGATCAAATCCGATTTGATTTGACTTGATCTCACCTACACCTAACTTGATGTGGACCTGTCCCTAATTGGACTCGACAAAATTTGACTTGATTTGATGTGGACCTAGCCCAACTCAATTGAGCGTGATCTCATTCTAATCTGACTTAACTAACTTGGGATAACTCAGCTACATCTTACCTAGACTAACTCAGCTCGACATGGAGATAATTAATAAATAGTAAACACATCACTTTGGTTTATGTTAGAGTTTTGGTAGTTTATATAATGGATTTTGGACAATAATCAATCATATAAAAAACTTACATCTCCTCTGATGAAAGCATTTAAAGATTTATAGGTCTTTCTTTATGAATATTGTATACCTCACTCATCTTTACTTCTCTTGACTCCACACTTGAATATTTCATTTTTCATAATTGGATTTGTAAGTTTTTTTTCTCTTGTGTATTGCTTACCTGATTCATTTTCACTTAGTTGAAAATCCTAACTCCACACTTAAATTCCTCACTATCCTCTAAAGTAAATCTCCGTACATCATAAACTTTTATTCTACATTAAAAGTGTTTCATCCAATCATTTATTCGTATAACACTTTTATTCCATAAATAATACCACTTTTTGACAATAACATATTTCAACAATAGGAAACAAGAAAAATACAATGACAACATTATAATAAAACATTTTTATTCCTACTCTAATTATTAGACTATGTATATAAAATCTTTCAATATGAATAAAAGTTTTTTCTTTTTATCTTGTCTGTTCTTCTACTTTTCTTGTAATTGTTATTGTGGTAAAAATCACAATGTTTCGGTCATGGAATCCAATACAAATATTTTGGATCAATATGAACTTCTATTAACATATTAGGATAATAAAGTCTTACTTTTTATACTATAATAATTTTGTTTATTAAACGGTTGGTCGAACTAACAAACCGGTGACTAAACCCATTAATCAGTTCAACCTAAGTAGACTTTATTGTAGCCTTCAGTCTATGAAATTTAATTTTAAGCATTTGTCTGCAGCTACGACTCACACTGCACACAGATATGGTAGGATGCTGACACGTAATTAAAAAAATTACTTGATTCATATTAATTTAGCATTATAATGCATTAAAAAAACTGACAAATCTTTTTTAACATCAATCGCTAATTAGCTAATGACAGGATTTGGACGTTTTACTTGAAAAAAGAATGTATTAATAATCGATGCTAATTATATTAGATAAACAGTGATAAGCAAGTAAATTACTATTATTATTGTGAGCATGGTGCTGTATATGTATATATATATATATATATATATATATA
>Ga0214543_1007937_pt1 | contig 17778 bp, 7 predicted proteins | sample CNSS2metaG_FD_160094 | JGI IMG/M metagenome (GOLD analysis project Ga0214543, IMG submission 160094) | Root nodule microbial communities from cowpea collected in UCLA plant growth center, Los Angeles, California, USA - CNSS2 | ecosystem: Host-associated > Plants > Roots > Nodule | place: USA... | reverse complement strand
AAACCTTGACCCAATCTGATGCCAACAATGGCGGGGGGTTTTCTGTTCCGAGGTACTTTGATTGTTGCAGGAGACTCGATTGTGTTTTTGAGGGCAGAAAACGGGGATCTCTGTGTCGGGATTCGGCCAAGAAGGGGATTGGTGGGGGACTCGAGGGCTCCTCTGGCTGGAACCCTGCTAGAGGAAGCTGTCCCATATGGCCTCGGGTGCATCCAAAACCGAGGCCAAAAGGGTATCAAAAAAGCCCATATGGCCTCGGGTGTACCCAAAACCGAGGCTAAAGGGGACTCTGTAGCTTCGGTTCTTAACCGAGGCAAAAAGCTATGACCTTTTGGCCTCGCCCCAATATGCTTCGGTTCCCGAACCGGTGCAGAATAGTGAAAACAACCGCTGCCAAAGACCCTTTCTGCATTAGTGGATACTTCCATCCTCTATTGCAATTCTTGTAAATTCCTTATCGTCCTTGATTTCCCATGTAATTAACCTCCTCTTGAGGCTAGCTTTGTATAACAGTGTCCATTAGCATGATCTCCTTCGTACAACACACAACTTTGTACTGATTGTTGGTGTTAGGCTTGAAAGACATTTTGGAGCTCTTATGGAAGTGCTGAAAGTCTTTTCATGAAAGCTTCCATTTGTTGAGTCATTAGCTTGTTTTGAGTCAATAACACATGTTGAGTTTGCAACTCCAAGTGAGTGTATGGATTTTCATGAGGTAACCCATTAAATTGATTGCTCTAGAAATATGAATAGTGTAACATACCTAAGGAATATTACTGATATTAAATAAATAAAATTTGAAATACAATAATTGTCGCATTTATTATAAACTATTTCCCAAAACACGGGAAATTTAAAACTTTAATATATAATAAGCCATAAAACCAGGAGTCCATAATTTCATAAAACTGAAATAAAATCAATGGCTCCCGCCAAGTTTACATGATATTCTCAAAGATAAAATGATAACACATAAAATATATGTATATATAAAACATCCCCTACTAGCCCTCGCTCCGAGTCTAAGCATCTCCTGACCCACCTGTCACATCATCTGCTCCCGGATAACAAGTTATCTGATCATCGCCACACACACAGAAAGGGTGAGCTATGCACAATATATATATATATATATATATATATATATATATATATATATATATATATATATATATATTAGTCATAGATTATATGAGTTAGATATAATTTTTTTTTAATATTATTCAGTTTATATTTTAAATTATTTAGAATATGTTCATAACTTGTAGGTTATTATTCAGTTTTTGGTATCATTTATGTTATAAAAGCTTATTCCCTCGTTATCTATATATCATCAATGAAAAATATTAATGTTTATATTTCTGTTTCTCACTAGTGTAGGAGATACTTTCTATATAGATTAAAATTAGGGACAATCATATTATAAATTTTATTTTTTTATTTTTTGACATGTTTTAATGTGGTGGTTGATTAATGTATCACTATCTTTTTTTTCTGAAAAAATTAATAATTTACACTAAATCATGTAGTAAAAAATAGAATAAAAAAAATAAAAGTCAAACTATAATTTTTCTAAAATTAGTTTCTTTTGGAACGAGTATAGTTACAAGCTATATAGAAAATAATGGCATAAAAAAACACATAAGCTGGAATGGAAAATTTTCGAATCATTATCATACGTACAAGTCTAGCATATCCACCATGTTAGTTCCCACAACTCCCAAGAGAGGAGGAGTAGGGAAGTAACAATACTTTTAGAATTAAAATTTTTTTCTTGTTAAAACTTTAACATATTATAAATCTCTTTTTCAAGTACATATTTCATAGAATTATAAAATATAGAATATAGAAAATACACTTTTTTTACGAGTTAAAATTAGTTTATGCATAAATTAAAAACTAAAATTTATATAAATTGTTTGAAGTGAATAACTCATGCATATATATTAATTTTAATTTATTAGAAGACTTACTTTTTTATATTCTCTTAAGAAAAGTTTATTTAAAGATATCTTGTATCAAGATAACAGTGTGTCCAACATCATTATTATCTCATTCGACATTAAATATTTTTAGCTTATTACACCTGCCACAAAAACAATCACGTTTTTATTCTGTCCATTTCACCAAACTTTGTTACTTGTAGAATGATACTTCTTTGTGTTCTTATTTAATTAGTATATTGTAAATTTTATAACAAATTATTATTTTTGTTAAAATAAATTTCGGTTACAATATATTTCTCATTTATATTTTGAATATTTGATAACTTTTTTAAATGGAATATTAGTAAATTATAAAAATTTTAGTTAAATTTAAAAATAATATTTATTTATATATTTTTTTCCTTAATATTGTTATGTTGTCTATCTTAATTTCTCTCTATAATATTAAAAAAAGTAATATCTCTACAAATTCAATTAAATTAATTATTATTGTTGGTACGAGTGATTATAAGGTGTCTTATATTTTATTTAAGACAAAAGAAATAAATAATTAATTAACCATTCTTTGAACAGATTTTTTTTTTTAAAAAAAGTTTTATATTAGTGAAGATTAGTTGATATTCATTTGTAAATAATTTCTTTATTTCTTTAAATTATTATTTTTAACTTGTGTCTAAAGTTTATGAAAAGCTGACTTTTTTGTTTTTTTATCTTCCCCGGTTTACATGTGATAATGATGAAGTTTGTTCAAACTACTATGTATGATTCTTTCCCCTTGTTGACTACCATAATCTCTTCCTTTTCTCAGTTCTGCAACTTGTGTTTGAGGTAGTCAACGCTGTTCTTGTAGTTGTTCTATCTGGATATGGTGATCGAAAACTCAAACCAGTTTGAGAAAATAGATGATTCTGCATATGATAGAAAAGCTGAACTGAAAGAGTTTGATGATTCAAAAGCTGGAGTTCAAGGGCTTGTAGAGTGTGGAGTTACAAAGATCCCTCGCATGTTCCATTCTGTGAACTTGGATTTTGAAACTTCAGCCACTGATTCCAACTTGAGAGTTCCCATCGTAGATCTCAAAGACAGAAACTCAACTCTTCATGCAGAAGTGATTCAGAAAATTCGAAGTGCATGCCATGAGTGGGGGTTTTTCCAGGTGATTAACCATGGAATTCCTATCAGTGTTTTGGATGAGATGATTGATGGAATTCGTAGATTTCATGAACAAGACACTGAGATAAGAAAAGGGTTCTATTCTAGGGATGTGAAGAAAAAAGTTTTGTATTATTCCAACCTTAGCTTGTACAGTGATCAATCTACTAATTGGAGAGATACTTTTGTTTTTGCTGCTGCTCCTGTTGCACCTAAACCCGAAGAACTACCATCTGTATGCAGGTGAGAATTTCATTTTGATAAACCTTTAAGATGTTTATTAAATAACTATACGATAATTTATCATCGGATGAGTTAGAGATCTCATACCGTCTAAAAGTAAGATAGATTTTTATTATATAATTGAGTATAAATTTTATCTTACAGCTATTTATAAGGTTGAGATAAATTTAAAATTTATTTCTTAAAATAGTATTGGATTCACCGTGACATCTGATATTTGGTCATTACGGACTATTATTAATATTTAATCTCACATTTAAAATGTATATGTTTTGATACGAGGAAAAGATATTAGAAACCTTATGTTAGACTAAGATAATCAGATTTTGGTATATAAATAGATACAAAACTCACTTTACATGTCGGTATTATCGTTTTGACATAACATTTCCCAGTCAGTTGCACACTTGTTGGTACATTTCAGTGTTAATTAATCTTTTGCAATACGAGTTTATTTGAATTATTTATCGTTGATGAGTGAACTACTCTTTGGCAGGGATATTTTGATTGAATATTCAAAGAAAATAAGGGATTTGGGTTTTACAATCTTTGAATTATTGTCGGAGGCTTTGGGACTTGATGCTTCTTACCTTAAAGAGTTGAATTGTGGTGAAGGGCTCTTTATCTTAGGTCACTACTATCCAGCATGTCCTCAACCTGAATTAACTATGGGCACTTCCAAACACACAGACAGTAACTTCATGACTTTACTTCTACAAGACCAACTTGGTGGTCTTCAAGTTCTTCATCAGAATCAATGGATCAATGTTCCTCCTGTGCATGGAGCTCTGGTTGTAAACATGGGAGATCTTCTACAGGTATAATAATTCTACATTATTACTGTTAAATTTTAGAAACTCGAATGCATTTGATAGTTTTTTTTCTAAGAAATATGCAGATACTATTGGAAACCATAAAAAAGAATATTAAGCATAAGGTTTTCTGATTTTGGTGAGTTTTACTGACACCAGCAAACGGGTCAAATACGGCATCATAGAAAATTGGGGTAGCACCTATGAAAGATATTTGTGACACTAATAATTTATCAATGAAAAAAGGATCAAAGAATTATTTAGAATGATTTAAATATATGCAGATGTAGTGACTGATAAAGATAATGCTTCAAAGTATCTTAGAATGGTCTAAGATATGATAGTATATTTCTTCATCTATGACTTTCAATGCTTCAAAGTATCTTATATATTCCACCACCCTTTCTTGACTTCTTCAGTTCATTATGATTTATCTTAGCAAGACTAATGTGACAAATAATATTTTTAAACAAGTAGTTGAGTCTTGTTTTGCTTTCCTTTTGTACTGTTTATATATTATTCAATCATGTCTTGAACTAATACTTATTTAATTAAATGTTAATCTTTGTAACTTTTTTGTCATATCTGTTTCCCTGTAAAGCATGATGATAGATTTTATGAGTTTGTTTGATACTGGTGCAGCTAATTACAAATGAGAGGTTTGTGAGTGTGTATCACCGGGTGTTATCAAAGAAGACAGGTCCAAGAATTTCTGTGGCAAGCTTCTTTGTGAATTCATCTGACCCATCAAAGGTGTATGGTCCAATTAAGGAACTGGTTTCAGAAGAAAACCCAGCTATCTACAGAGACACTGCCATAAAAGATTACTTGGCACATTATTATGCAAAGGGCCTTGATGGAAACTCTTCCTTGGACCCCTTCAGGTTCTGAATTAAACTTGGGAGTTCACTCTTATTTCTCATCAATCTTCTTGTAATCGTTTTGGTGTATTAACTAAATCCTTTTGGAATATATGATTTACTACATGTACTAGTATTGTTTTTGTTTTTATGCTTTTTAACTATGAGAAGAAAGACATCCAATAACAATTCTCTACCTCCACCTCCATTTTTCTTTTAGGAGAAATTTATCTTTGGTGATCAACAAAAGTGGGTTGAAACTATCTTGTGAAGTAATTGAAAATGGATTTACAAAATTTTCTAAATTGTGTTTTTTATCGTATAGAAGAATTTGACAAATAAGATAGAAAAAAATTAAATTCTTCTTTTATGAGCAAAAAATCTATGTAACATGTTTAAAGTCATTATTAAAATTACAAACCATTTAGTACCATATATACTAAAGTTTTATGCATACCCTCAAATATCATAATAAATTATATCAAAATATCAACAATCTTTATATTTATTACTAGAAATATTTATTGCTAGAAATATATGTGGCACAATGCTACTTTGTAATTTTATATATATCACGTTTAAATGATTCAATGAAAAGGAAAATAAGAGAGGGAGCATAGACTTTAGAACAAAAAAATGATAGATATATCATAGACCAACAATAGAGAAGTCAAAAGAAAACTAAAGTAGTGCAAGACTAAAGACAAAACGTACCCATTTGTCTATTAATACTAATCTTAATTTGGAAGTTGTTAAAGTAATACAATCATCCGTGATCCGTAATAAAACTAATCATCTTTACAGTAGTACGATCTTGAAAAACACAATAAATGAAAGACAAAGTTATAGAATAATTTGGGTCATGGACAAGTTTTTCAACGAAAATAATATTATTAAAAATTTGGGGAAAAAAGACGGGTAACAAAGGAGAAGCATTATCACATCCAGGGGAATTTCTTCCTACACCCAAATATTTTTTAAAATTTTCAATTATATCCCCGTTGAAATTAATAGGATTCTTTTTTATTGTTTTAGTTGTAGTTCTGGATTTTATTATTCGTAAATATTCAAATTACATAATTTTTAATACAAATTTACATTTCGAATTATAGAATTCGTAATGCAAATTTAAAAGATAATCTGGAATACATTTCACATTGTTGGAAGTCCTATTTTAATTAGGGACAAGACCAATTTAGAGTATATATGTAAGTGCAAACCTCACCTTACAAATTGATTTTGTAAGATTAAGTTAGGTTTAAAGTCCACTTCTTAACATGGTATCAGAGCCATGAGTCTGAGCATATCTTGTATCAGAGACATGAATTTGAGTCTATCCTAACAAAATTTGTTATTTGTTAAGTCTATTGTTTCACTCACTATCGGGATGCTATCGAACCACTCATTTTGACATAGGGGAACCATAGCTTCCCCAACTTTTTTTTTCTAATTTTATATATATTTTAAAAAAAAATATTTTTATATTATTTATATTAATTTATTTAAAAAAAAATTAAAATTTAAAAATAACATTATTTTCTCTTTTGTAATTTTTTTTTTACTTTTTTATTTGTTTTCTCTCTTTTTCATCCCTCCATCTCTTATTCTTCTCTTTTTTTTATTTCAGTTTTCACCATCAATTTCTTATTATTTTTCAAAATCAAATTGTACCACAACAAAATTTATGAGTTAAAGAACATTTAAGACTGAATAATTTCTCCTTTTGAGTAAGTTCATTTTTTACAACTTTTTTTCTAAAGTATTATGTTTTTCTCTTGTAAATGGTTTTTTTTATGCTCTAGACATATCATCTATAAAATCATGCTCTAAATGTTGATAAAACTCTTCTTTTGTGTTGATAGAGCTATTTTAGGATTTGATATTGGATAAGGGAAGAAAAATATTAAGAATCTACTTTAAGATAAGGGAAGCTAATCATTCAGAAGTAATTAATTTTCTTAAAATATTGAGTCTTGATTTTAAGATTTAATTTGGGGTATTCATAATTTTATCTTTTCTTAAATAGGTGAGAAGTGTCAAATTTATATTAGAAAAATTATGATAAAAAGTAAAAGAATTGATTTTTTTTTTAAAGAGAAAGACTTGTGATGAAGATGAAAAAAATGTATTTATGTCGTCTAAACTTGAGAAACTTCATGAGAATCTAAAAATTGAAGAAAATAAATAAATAAAAAATTCTCCAAAGTTCCTAAAGTTACATATAATGAATTTGAAAATGCTTTAGAACGTGATTCGAGAAAGCTTCTTCAAATTTGGCAATACCTACTAAATCAAATTGATGAGACATGAATGACTTATCTAAAATGGGGTCCATATCAAATGCATCTAGAGAATTATTCGTTGTCTGGTAAAGATGATCATCCAAGAAGATTTCAATATGCATGGTTTAACTTATTTTCTTTATGTTTAGAGTACTCGTCATTAAAAGATGTTGCATATTGTTTATCGTACTATCTTTCTAATAAAGAACCAAACGGACGGTCGAAATCAGATGGAACACTTTGACTAAAAGTAACTTTGGCCTTTTTTTAATATATTATTGTTGATGATAAACTTTATCTTACGCTTTCATATATATTATTGTCATATTTTATGTTATTATGTGTGGTTATTTTGAATAGAAAAAATAGTGCGAGGAAATGAAAACTTTTTTTATTAAAAAAAATATATTTATTAAAAATATAATTTGACTCCCCTCAAATTTTTGTTCAAATTCCACCACTGACTTGAAGATATATATCTCAACATGTGAAGGTGGTGTTGTTAGAAGTCTCACATTAACTAGAAACCGAGCCAACCTATAATATATAAGTATGTCCAAACATTATTTTATAAGTTAGTTTTATAGGGTTTAAACTTAAAGTACAATTCTTAATACTTGGTACTCTGAAAGAAAGATACGAAGCTCCCCATGGTGTAAGTATTCTTGATCGTGGTTTGGTTGTTGATGTCTATGTCTTAAAATTTAATTGGAACAGGCTGACTGCGGTGAGGAAAAGGGTGGACAGCGGTGGACTGGTGCAGAGTGAGCAGCGTTGAAGCCACCCTAGGTGCACAGAGGCAAATCAGTGTGTGTTTGCAATCCTATCTTAATTAATCAAGTGGTGGATCAAAGAAGAAAGACATAATTAATCAACCCCCCACCCACTAATTGATAGATAAAAGAGAAGAAAGGGATAATTAATTATTTGATGCTGCCACTCTTTGATTCCAACACCCAAGGAATGGGTTCATTTTTTGTTCAATAAAGCAAACCATACTACAGGGCCATGCCAAAAAGTTCATTTTACCTTTAAAAACTTATTCTGAATCGTATAATTTGAAATACATTTTTTATATTTTATGCTCTGAATTATACAATTTGAAATATATTTAAATTTTCATCGAAGATGGTATTATTTAAAATACGAAATTTATATTCCGGATTAATTCAAAATAAGAAAATAAAAATGTATTTTATATTGTATAATTCATAATATAAAAAGTTATATTCTGGATTGTATAATCCAAAATATATATTTTTATTTTGCATAAAAGATTGCACAATTTGAAATATAATTTTATATTTTTAAATTATATACTCTGAAATAAATTTGGATCAGGTAATTAGGGATTCAAAATAAGAAGAGGATAAAATTAAAATTTTAAAATGTATGGAGGTACAGGAAAAAATACCCCACGTATAGTTATTGAAATATGAATCTCATTAAAAACAATAGTATAATTATAAAATAAAAAAAAAAGAAACATGTGAGATATTAAAGAGATGACTGAGGGATCATATTGTACTTAAGTTTAGAATTCAAAAATCCTTACATAAAGTTTCAAAAACTAAAAAATAAATTGGAGTTCTTATTTGTCGTGGTTAGAGATGAAGTATCAAAATATGACCTGCCAGTGGACTTCATAAACATTCAATTTTATCACATAATGGAAACATTTATTCTTCAATCGAAGAGGATGAAGAGTCTTGAAATAATAGAAATTTCTTAGCTGCCCTTCTCAGTAAAACATGACAATAAGATAAAAAGCTCAAACAACGAATGTGACAATGGCATCAACAGCACCACTAGCGACAACTTGAGCTAAAGCGATTAAAGTGACAATAGTGGTGTGGCTCTAACAAAAATGAAAGGGATTAAAGTAGTTTGGATTCTATACTCATTTTTTTTATTATTCTTCCACTATGCATTCAAAATACATCGATGGTCACTACTTTTGAAGTTTTAAAATAGATTAAAATTATCTTTAAAGTACCAAAACAGTATGTTTTAATTGTTCGGTAGATGATAGTACAAATACTCAACAAAGAAACTTAATTCCGATTAGAAGCACCAGTGACATAACCACAAGTTAATTGCACTAAAAACAACCCTAATAATTAAAGAAAAATAAGTACATTCCATACAATCCTAAAAAAGCAACATCGGAAGTTCTAATAACAACTTGAAAAAATTAATTTGAAAAAACTAATATTCTTATTAATTTGAAATAGTACATCACCCGCACCCAATAAATAATAATTTTAGAGAAATTTCAATAATCTTTTCCGAATGTCTAGTAATATACTTAATATCGTACTAAAAACACAAATAATTCATGGAAAATTACTTTTGTTTAGCAAAAATAGTCACTTCCTTTAATTCAAAGGATTGATTTTGACCTTTTTCTGTTGCTATAAACACAGCGTTAATTCCGTGTACACAGCGCCTATAACTAAATTTTAAAACAGAATTCTATAAAAGCTTATCCTTTCTAGATTTTAAATTAAAATCACTGAGCAGATTCCTGAACGTTTTCGGCTAAATTTTGAAAACAACTTAATGCTTCACTTGATGTTCTATTGACGAGCAAGATAAGATTCAATTTGTTTCCTCAAATAACAGATTCTTGGAATTAAAGGCTAAAAGCAAATCAAGCAAATCAAGCCAACATAAGCAATTAAATTCAACAAGATTCCAAGCAAGAGAACACGTCCATTTTCTGCTACAAACTCGAGTTATCACACTGAAGGAAAGTTATCGATTTTTAGCGTATTTTCAACATAAAAAAGTGTTGTTCCTACCTTAGAAAACGCCATTAGCACCACCTCAATTATTTATCAAACAAAACTCACTGCACTTCCATATGAGCTATTGATGTTCTTTAATAAGAATCGAATAACCTTCTATTATGCAGATTATAGAGAATTACACTCTCATTTTGAAGGAGAACATCACCAAAAATACAGAGATCTCACTTGATCAAACCATAATAAATATGTGAACAAAACAATAAAACATCACCAAAATCTGTTGATAGGCTTAAGGATTATAACAGACCCCTGGGAGTATTCATTTCAAAGCCAAATACCGCTCCAGGATTCCCCTACTACGAAACTCTTGGGTTTTGTTGATGCGTCATTTTTACACCTTAGCTACCAAAAACACCCTTATTTATAATCTTCAATTCTGATCTTTAATTAAAGAAGCTTTCAAATTTTCTCCCAAATGCCTACAGAAAAAGGTGTGTTTGCAAAATTCTCTTTCTAATAGACACTTAAGTATTGGTTAAAATTTATTCAAAACTACGAGAGACCCATTAATTGAGAAGAACGAGACCCACAAAAATTTATGATCTCCAATACATTAGAATCAATAGTAAAAGCATTTATCCAAACACTAATAAATAAACAAGAAACTGTTATCAGAACATGCAGTGGAATAATTCTCATCTTCAGAACCACATACAAAACAATTTTCTTACAAAGAGCTTCACATTTACAAATTAAACATTGCTGATTCAAAGAACTGCGTTTGGCACACAACGAGTCATCACAAAAGGAGCAATAGCGACTCATGCAAGAAGACTGAGGAGCGAATACAATGTTATTACCAAAATACTATTATTCCAAACAAGACACCAGGTATTGTGATTAAGCCCCCAGCGTTAAACACCTTTTGAAAGAAGCAATAATTATTTGTTCATCATCTCAAATTACATTACTAAACACATCATACTCCACAACAAATAATTCGACATAAAATTTCAATACATTCCATGTCTACAACCAACACATCAAATCTCAAACCAGTCATTAAATTATTGCCTATTTTTTGCTTCCACCTGCATTATTGCCTCCTGCGTCCTGTGCTGCTTTCTTTGCCGCCTTCTCCTGCAGCGCCTTCGCATCTCTGTCCATGAAGAAATAAAAATTTCACGCAAAGATAAAGGTTAAGCACAATTTATTTAAAAAATCAAGAAAAACCGAAATATTAAAATTGCAGAGTGTTGTGATGAACATCATCCCAACCTTTCCCTGCGCTGTTCAGGGGTCAACCCATCAGCTTTCGTCTGCTTGCCTTTAGCACCGGTTCTTAACTGAGCCCTTTCACGATCACGGTCCCTCTGATTACCGCGTGCGCTTCAAAGTTAAGTGCAAACAATAAAAAAAATTCACAAACCAGGCTTCAAAAACCAAACCACAGATACCCATTTGAATAGTGGCAAAGAAAAAAAAATTAAAACTTAAATAAACACATAAAATTACGAAAAACTGTTCCTCCCCACGGATCCAAATCAACGAAACTATTAATCCCAGAAAAACATATAAGATCAATAACAAAAATGGTATGGGAGCGTGAAATGAGCTTCATTTTTCCCTCGGATTTCCTAGCTGAAAGTCAACCCCATCGTTAAATCAACGAGAATTCGAAAAAAAAAAAATAGCAGTAAATTTTGAACATAGCAAAGGATATGAGTCATTATCGCAGATCAATTCTTCGAGAACGAAACGAGCTCGGAGACGAGAGGAAACCCTAAATATCGAAATTGGGAAACAATAAATACAATTAGCGAATTAGAGAGGAAAACAACGGAGAGAAAGGCGAAAAAGCAAAAAAAAAAAAAAGAAATTTACCTGATCGAAAGAAAGCGGATAGATGCAGAGTCCGAAACTCTTAAAAAGAGAAGGAAGAATGAAAGAACATAGTGCGATGCGAGAGAATATAGGTGTACTAAAATATTTGTTCCAGCTGGAACATTCAGAGCCCAAAAATTGTTTATTTTATATTGGGTAACAACTATTTATATTAAAAAAATTAACATACATAAATTATATTATGTAATTAACTAATTTCATTATTAAATAATTTTTTAATATATAAATCATATCTTAATAGAAACTAGGATACACAATTATTGTCAGTTATCAATAATTATTTAATTATTTAATTCACTACAATGGGAATGTATTATATTTCTAAGATATATTGGTTTTAATATTTTATAATATATTAATGTATTACAAAGCAACGAGACTAAAACCAAACAGAAATATGTACCGGTTTTGATTTTGTTATTTCTTTTCCGTCATTCATTGATCGTTTAGAAAAGCATGACACATTAAGAAAAATGTTGAATTGAGAAATTGAGAAATAAAAGTAGAAATTATAATATTAAATACATTTAGTGATAATTTTAGAAAATGTATAGACTAAAAACAATATAAATGAATATTTTTGTGTTATTAAATTCCTTTTTTTAATTAAGTATGCTAACCATTTTTGTATCAAAATTAAATTAATGACATTAACAATTATTTTATAACAGTTTTAAAGTGTTATGAATGATTGAAAATAGTAACAATAGAAAGGACTTAATTAAGTTTTAAAAATATAAATTTAATTTATTTTTAATTAATTTTGTATTATCTTTTTCTGTCAAGTTATTATTTAAAATTTTTATATCTACAATAGATGTTTTTTAGTTGACTGAAATGATTGTTATTTTATCTGTAATTTCACTAGAGTATTTTCACTTGATAAAAAAAATGATATTTTGTAATTAATGTCTAATAATGTTATAGTTAACATAAAATATAATTGAGTGTTATTTCTTCAGGATTGTTCTATATCAACTACAAAACTTTATAACTTTTTTAACATGAATAAAAAGTAAAAGGTTAAATTATACTTTTAGTCTCCATTTTTGTAGCAAAATTTGAATTTGATCCTTCAATTTTTTTTATCTCACTCTGGTCCTTATTTTGGGAAATTTGATGTAATCAAGTCTTTTCCGTTACTGGTATAGTAACGATGTTAAATGGGGTGTCACGTGTCAGCTTCTGGATTTTTTGAATTTTTTGAATTTTTTATTTATTTTTTAAAATTTTTTAAAAAAATTAAAAATTTGTCACGTGTCAAGCTGACATCATGTCACGTGACAGTGACAGTGTCACATGTCACTATTATGGCAGGTGTCATTTTCTCATTCTCAAATTGGTCCCTATATTTTAATTTTGGCCTCAATTTAGTCCCAATTTTTGTAAAAATGATGCAATTTCATCCCCTCCAGATTGAGATAAGAAAGAATTGAGGAACCAAATTCAAATGGGACCAAAAGTATAATTTAACCAAAGTAAAATAATGATACAAGATAATAAATAGTAATGGCATTGACTCAATTAAAAGTATAATTTTTTTTAATACCTAATAAAAAAATTAATAAAGACTTGAAAATTAATTAAATTTAAAAAAATTTACTATTCTAATAATTTAATTTTAAAAAAAAAAACTGAAAAACAAAAGGCTTTGAACTCACCAATATCATCATTCTGGATTGGAGTGAACTTTAGTTTTAAGTTTTAAAACTTTTAAGTTTGAAGAGACAATTTAATGGAGTAATTTATTTATTTAAAGAATTTAAAATTTTTTGAAGTAAAATGACTTGTTTAGATGAAGAAATTCAAAAAAAATTAAAATTGAAGAATTTCAAGAAAGTATTTCAAATAACTAAAATAGTAGAATTTGAAATTAACAAGAAAATTAAAATTTCACTCCTTTTCACTCCACTTACAAATGTTAACTCGAGTTAACCCATGTTAAAGCTCAAGTCGAGTCAACTTGAGATGAAGGTTGAGCAAAATCAGCCCGAAACGAAGGTCTACCCAAGTTGGCATGGATTGATGGTCTAGTCGAATCGACCCGAGTCGAAGGTACAACCGAGTCACCCCGCTAAAGGTTGAGCCAAGTGGTTTGGACCGAAGGTTGACCAAGTCAGTCTGAGCCAAAGTCGAGCTAAGTTGGTTCAGGATGAAGTTGAGTCAAGTGGAGCCGAGCTGAAGGTCAAACCGATTCGAGTGGGGTCGAAGGTCGAGCAAAGTCGACCTAGGTCGAGCAAAGTCGACCTAGGTCGAGCAAAGTCGACCTAGGTCGAAGGTACAACCGAGTTGAAGGTCAAATCGATTCGAGTGGGGTCGAAGGTCGAACAAAGTCAGCCTAGGCTGAAGATCGAGTTGAGCTGACTCGTGCCAAAGGTCGAGTCGAGCTGACTCGTGCCAAAGGTCGAGTCGAGCTGACTCGTGCCAAAGGTCGAGCCGAGCTGACTCGTGCCAAAGGTCGAGCCGAGTTGGCCCGTGCCGAAGGTCGAGCAGGGTCAGTCCAATTTGATGGACGAGTATAGTCAGCTTGGGTTGAAGGTCGAGTCGAGATTGCCCGAGCCGAAGTTGAGCCGAGTCAACCTGGGTCGAAGTCGAGTCAGGTCTGACAACACAAGAGTCAAGTTGAGTCTGTTTGGGCCAAAGTCGAGCCAAGTCGGCTCAAATCGAAAGTCGAAACAACCCGAGTCGAAGACCGAATTGAGTCGACCCAAGTTGGCCAACCCGAGTTGATGGGCGAGTCGAATCAACATGGGCCGAAGGTTGAGCCGAGTCTGCCCGGACCAAAGATTGAGTTGGTTTGTCTGGGTCGAAGGTCGAGTCGAGTTGGCCCAGACCAAAGGTCGAGTTATGTCAGTCCAAATTGAATCTTTGTGAATCGATCTGAACCGAAAGTAAAGACGAGTCATCCTGATTCAAAGTTCGAGCTAACTCAACTCAGACTCAAGAATAAAGTTGAGTTTGCCTTGAAATAGAAATTAAATTGCTTTATTCAAATAAAAAAATTTAAATCTAAAATATTTTAATTACTTCATCCAAACAAACTATTTAATAAATAAAAAAAATTAATTATAAGTAATTCAAATACTATATATTTTATTTTTTAGAATTTTTAAAAGCTCTCGTTCAAACACATGGAAAGTGTTTAATGTTAAAATTTAGGGGTTCTTTTTAAAGTATTCAGCAAATAAATTATTTTGTTTTCAGCTCGTGATTAATTTTCAACGATGGAAACCCAGTAACAGAAAATTATTAATTTATTAAATTAGACAGAAACACGGTATATTTTAAATATATTTAAGTTTTATATCTAATACGAATCTAAACAAAAAAATTAAAAGACAACAAAAAGCTTGAAGATAAAAAACGAATCATCATGTTCAAGATAAAAAAACGCAAGACTAAGGAAGATTTCTCGAGAACACAGGTAAGAACACCAAAATATTGTTATCATTATAATCATTATTTAAAAAAGTCAAAGATATTTGAAATCTGATGAAGCTGTTTTTTTTTTCTCTCTTCACAAATTCTGGTATAGGACGACCACATATCTAAGACATTATTTAGATTAAAAGATATTATTTGATGTTATATAAAAGAGATTATTTGATGTTATATTATCTTTATTTTAAGGATTTTGTTTCTTCTTTAACATGGCATGAAAGTTTTATTAAATAAAGATTCCTACTATGAAAAATAGTCATTAAACCAATGAAATGGATCACTTTTTTAAATAAAAAAATAGTTTACAAAACTTTCGATTGAGAGAGTATTATCAAATTTGATGAGAAAACTATAAATATGATTTGATAGTGAATAAATATTGAGATGTTTCGTAGACATAAGGAGGAGGAATTGAACTATGTGATAATTTGACGTTCTTATATTGATTCTATTTTATGTTGTTCTTTGAGACATAGATGGATTTGTTTTCAACGTTCTAATCACGTTTTATTTACTAATTTGATTATTTTGTGATCATTTATTTTTAAGTCAAAAATCAATATATTATCAAATCTATATTTTCAAACTTGTAATAGAGAAAAAAAGAAGGATAAAAGAATATTTTCTTCCAATTTGAAAAGAAACTAGAACGTTTATATATACGGCTTCCTTTCTTATTGTTTATTTGCTATATAACAACAATACCATAACCACAACAAAATGGTATATGTGACCGTTTAGACCATTATAACAATAACAACACCATAACCACAAAGGTATGAGTAGGTCATCATATACTTAAGGAAAAATATACCATATGAAAGAGACTTGCCCTTAAGAGGAGATTGTTGAAAATAATCCAAGTGTGAATCAAAGTCTCACATTGGATAAAAATGACAAAGGTAAACACTATATAAGATGAAAGACCCATAAACTCATTATCTTAAGAGTCAAAAGTGGTGTCAAATGTCTTATGTAGGGTTAGACTAATGTCACACATATATATATAACTTATCCCTAATGACACCCCTCTGTAAAATATAAACCTATCACAAGTCATCCCAAATAGGAAATATGTACCAACAATAACACATTATAACATTAATATATGTTGATAAGTTTAGCGTATGAAAATAAATTTACAATAGTTATTGTTCTTATCGAGCTTCTTGGTATCTTGGTATATATGAGAATGCTTAAGTTAATAATACTTCATGGTCGAGCTCTTTTTATAGAGCTTGTGTGAGATGTCCATATGCCCATCATCTTAAGAGTAATGACAAATAATCACTCTAAAAAATGAGAGAACACAACGACTATATGACTTTTAGAGTTGTCAAAGTGGATCAGAACCTGTGGATCAACCCGATCCACCACAGGTTCAGAACAGGTTGGGTTAAATTTTTTTTACAAATTTTAGTACAGGTTAATTTTTGACCCGACCCACCAAGAACCCGACTCACCTAAATTGAACCTGTGGTGAGCCGGGTTGGGGGTGTTAGAAGGACGCTTGCCTTCCCGTAGTTTTTGCTTCGGTCGAGTTCGATGGGACTATGTTCGAGCTTAAGTAGCTTATAATGGGGTCATCCAACTAAGTGATGTTACACCTCTTTCGAAATGCCACGTGTAATTTATAATTGCCAAACTTCCAAAATGTAAAACTATGATACCACCACCTATTAAATAGGAAACTTCACAACATTTTTTTTTTCAAAAACCACTTGCCAAAAAGGGTATCCGAACAAAACTTTATTATTCAAAATAAAGCATTAATAAAATAAACCAAATCGGTTTAAGTCGTCAAAAGAAAATGTAATAAGAAAAACAACAATTTTGTGTGACATATATCTCCAATTATAAACCTCCAAACGAAGATCACACTGATCAAAACTGAAGAACAACATGTTACTGATCAACTATCAAAATTTTAGGTGATTAATCTAATGGTTAAGAAACTCAATTTTTCCAAAACTGCGCAAACTAGAAAAAACGCACTCATCCAAGGACCTCACTAGTTGCCTAGTGAACACACCCCTCATAGCCCAAAGACCATTTTTTCCTTGCAATTTATCACACACAACAACCCAGTCACTCGCTCAACGACTCCCAGTCGCCCAATGTAACATCCCTAAGGAATATTACTGATATTAAATAAATAAAATTTGAAATACAATAATTGTCGCATTTATTATAAACTATTTCCCAAAACACGGGAAATTTAAAACTTCAATATATAATAAGCCATAAAACCAGGAGTCCATAACTTCATAAAACTGAAATAAAATCCATGGCTCCCGCCAAGTTTACATGATATTCTCAAAGTTAAAATGATATACAAAACATCCCCTGCTAGCCCTCGCTCCGAGTCTAAGCATCTCCTGGCC